>Ga0206851_1143_pt2 | contig 9782 bp, 12 predicted proteins | sample Alteio_BWOrgCont_13_FD_152904 | JGI IMG/M metagenome (GOLD analysis project Ga0206851, IMG submission 152904) | Enriched cells from forest soil in Barre Woods Harvard Forest LTER site, Petersham, Massachusetts, United States -... | ecosystem: Environmental > Terrestrial > Soil > Temperate forest > O... | reverse complement strand
AGATTCTGGCGGAATTGTCGGAATCCGCGTAGTTGACCACCTCGCCAAGAGGAGCCATCTTCAGGGACGGAGACTCCGCGGTGCATTCTCACCGCTAAGTTCGCCACTCAGGATTGGTGCCAGCCTTCCGGAGCGAACGCTGTTCACACATACCGGGAATCTACGGACTCCCATTATTCACGGGATTGTTTGGCCCGGAATTGCCTCTCATGGAGCGCATCGGTCTGTCCGCACCAGCGAGATGCACCTCTGATTCTCTGATTCAGCAGTGTCCGTCTTTCCTGTACGCGGAGTCCGTTGCGAAATAATGACAAGATGAGCTCAGGTGCGCAGCGGCAGGTTTTTTTCGGTATCGATTTCGGAACCACGAACAGCGCGGTTGCCATGCTGCAACCCGGCAGGGAACTCGAGCTCGCCCGCTTTTCATTTCGCGGCGAAGAGATCCCCTCCTGCCGATCGGTGCTCTACTTCGAACAGTCGAGGACCGCGAACGGCCAGCGCCGCGTGCAGGGATATTCTGGTCCTGGAGCCATCGAGCGCTACCTCGATGCCGAAGAAAAAGGACGCTTGATCCAGTCGCTGAAGTCGCACCTGTTCAGCCGCTCCCTTACCGGAACCGAAGTGTTCGGGCGCCGGCATCGACTGGAAGAACTGGTCGCTCGTATCGTCAGCGACCTGCGCAAACGGGCCGAAGAACAATTCATGCAGCCTGTCCGGCGGGCTACAGTGGGACGGCCAGTACGCTTTGTGGGAGCCGAATCGGAAGAGGAAGATGATTTCGCCGTCTCGCGGCTACGAGATGCCTTCATGGCGGCCGGATTCGAAGAGGTAGAGTTTGAGCTGGAACCGGTGGCCGCGGCCTTTGCCTACGAGGCCACACTGGACCGCGAGGAACTGATCCTGATCGGCGATTTCGGCGGTGGTACCAGCGATTTTTCGCTGCTGCGCGTCGGCCCGGAGGTGCGTCGGCGTGGTCGGCGGCCAGAGGACTGCCTGGGCAACAGCGGCGTCGGACTCGCCGGCGACGCGTTCGATGCACGGATCGTTCGCAAATTGGTTTCACCTGCCCTGGGCTCGAACTCCGAGGCACGCTCGCTCAACAAGATTCTCCCTGCGGTGCCGGCGTGGATCTACGCACAGCTGGAGCATTGGCATTATCTTTCGTTTTTGCGCACCAACAACGTTCGCGAGATTCTAAAGAGCGCGCGGATACGTGCACTCGAGCCGGAGAAAATTGAGGCTCTGATCGCGGTCATCGACGGCGACCTCGGGTACCAGCTGCATCAGGCCGTGCAGAAGGTCAAGTTCGAACTGTCGCAGAGGGAATGTGCGGAGTTCGCCTTCCGTGACGGCACCCCCGGTGCGTCGACGATCGAGCTGTGCATTTCGATCACGCGCGCCCAGTTCGAGAGCTGGATTGCTGAAGACCTGGCCGCGATCGAGCACAGCGTCGACTCCTTACTGAAAAGCGCCGGGGTCGAGCCGCGCGAAGTGGATCGGGTTTTCCTCACCGGCGGCAGCTCTTTTGTGCCCGCCGTGCGGCAAATCTTCACCCGCCGCTTCGGTCAAGACCGGATCAAGGGTGGCAACGAGTTCACGTCGGTCGCCCAGGGACTCGCGTTGCGCGCGGCGGCGAGCGCCGGCTAAAGATCGATAGAGGCAAGTCAGGAGCCGAGATTCAGGCCTTGAAGGGCAGGGCACTGATCAGCGAATTTGAGGAGGAGGAGCAGCAGCAGTTACCCCTCGCGAGCGTCGCGATTCTCATTCACAACACCCCCGCAACTGAGAAGCAGACGGATCCACCGTTTCCCGCACAACTCCGTCAATCCGCGGGTAGTGTCCTAACTCTGCGTGGCTGCGGTGGTGGCGGCCTCGGATCGTAAGGCCGCCAGAGATTCATTGTTCAGTCGCCTTTGTGATCCGGCAACGATCTGAAACATGTGCAATTGTGATACCAGGATGTGCGCCGTTCCAGTAAAACCGCCAACAACGCACGATTAGGCGGCCCGTTGCTTGTCCGACTCTGTGATTACCTTCAGGAGCAGCCGCTTCAACTCGATCAGAGATGGATCGCCCGGCGTGAGTTTTTCGCGCTCCTCCAGCCTTTCCAGGGCATTTTGGAGTGACTGAACGAAAGCACGGCGGGGGCGCGCAATGTCAAAATACGACATAGCGATTCAGAGTGCAGCTCAGCTTGGCAGGTTGGCTAGCAACGCACTAAAAGGACACTACCAATCCGCGCGTCGATCCTGCAATAGCATTTCGGCAGCGGGGCTTCGTCGGGTAATGCGCACCGAATCCTGGCTGTTCTTCTGCGGGCGCAGCGTGAATTCCCGGCCCTCGATCTTCTTGAGATCGCGGCTCAGCAGATGGAAGAGCACCATGGACTTGGAATGTCAGATCCGCTCACGGCCATCACACTCAGGAGGGCAGTTTCTTCTGACGGCGCCTTAGGGCGCCACAGTGTGGGATGCGGGGAACAGGGCGCTTCATCACTGCAGGATCTGCGGAGATTCACCAATCGGAGAGACATCGGAGAACGCAGCTCGGCTGGTGCGTCATCCTTCTATGAAAAGGGCCGCACCTGTCCACAGGCATTTGCGAATAGTTGCCGACAGACTTCTATTCGTGCTCATGGCACACAAGGGTGATACGAATCCCGGCCGCTCCATCTGAGCAGGCCCTTCCGTGGTTTTTCCCGAACCGCGGTGGGCACAGGATGAACGAGCTGGCCGGGTTCTCCTTGCAACCGTCGCAAACGCCTTTCTCATTCCGCAGCCGTCGAGGCGGTGGGAAAGTGGGAAGCGTTGTCGAGCTTTCCACTTTTCCACGGCCTGCTTTTTAGCCGCGGATGAACAACTCCTCATCAAAATCCACCCCGTGACGCAGCAGCGCCCACACCACGGTGAGCAACTTCCGCGCCAGCGCAGTCCGCGCCACCTGGGCCGGCTTCCTCGCGCGCAGCCCGGCATAATAACTCCGCGCCCCAGGCGACCACCGCGCCGCCACCTGCGCCACCTGCAGCATGATCCAGCGCAGCGTGTTCGATCCCTGATGCGTAATCCCGCCCCGTTTGCGCCGGCCCGCAGACTCGCGCACCACCGGCGTCAGCCCCGCATAACTGGCCAGCGCCCGCTTGCTGGCGAATCGCTCCACATCGCCGATCTCGGCCAGAATCACCATCGCCGCATACGCCCCGATCCCAGGAACCGACTGCAGCCATCCGGCCCGCGCATCCGCCTTCGCCAGCCGCTCCAGTTCCCGCGTCTGCGTGGTCAGTTCTGCGTCCAGACGATCCACCTCGCGCAGCCACGTGTCCACCACCAGCCGCCCCGCTTCACTCAGCTCCAATCCCTTCAGCCATGCTCGTCCGCGCCGGCCGAACACGTCCGTCACCGGCTTCCTGAATCCCTCCTGATGCAGCACCGCCTGCAGCTGGTTCTTGGCCCGTGCCCGCTGCCGCCCCAGCGCGATCCGCAGTCGTACCCGCAGCCGCAACTGCTGCGTCGCCGGATCCGCCATCCACGCCTCGGGCAACAAATCGCAGCGCGACAGATGCGCCAAAGTCTCCGAATCCACCCGGTCGTTCTTCAGCTTCGCCGAGGCAATCGCCTTCACCCGCTGGGGATGCACCATCACCAGCCGCTCCGACTCCACCGCCGCCGCCCGCGCAAATGCCGGCCAGAATCCGCTCGCCTCTACCACCACCTGGCGAGGCCGCGGCAACTCCCGCAACCACGCCTGCAGCGCCCCTCCCTCGTTCACCACCTGCCCCTGCCTGCATATCCTCCCGCTTGCGTTCATCGCCGTTAAGTAACAAAATCGCTGATGGAGATCTACTCCTACGTGGGTCTTCATGGCGTACCTTCCTCCTAATCTGTATCTGTGCCTCGAGCACGTATCAGGAAGGTACGCCCACTTTTCATCCCATCTGACCTGTGCCGGCAAAACAGTGCATGGCACGCCGGGCTTGCCCGTATTAAGAAAAAGTAGTACATTTTTCCTTAATCGATCGACGGTATAAGCCATGCAAACCATGCGAGATCAGATAGTTGCGCGCATCGAACGCTTCGGCGAGGGAAAGGCCTTCTCCGCGAAGGACTTTCTCGACATCGCCACCCGGACGACGATCGACGTGACGCTGGCGAACTTGACCAAAAACGGAAAGATCCGGCGCATCCGGCGTGGTCTCTATGACATGCCAAGGATCAATGAAGCGCTTGGCGGAAAGCTGAGCCCTGATATTGATGAGGCTGCGCGCGCGATCGCCAGACGCCAGCGCTGGAAAATTGTCCCGGATGGGGCCTGGGCCGCCAATCTCCTCGGTCTTTCGACGCAGGTGCCGTCCAAAATCATTTACCTCACGGACGGTCCCAGCAATGAAGTGCCGATCGGACGCCGGACGATCCATTTCAAGCATGCCCGGCCGAAAGCAATGGCCGGACTTGAGGGCAAGTTCGCACTTGTGGTCCAGGCGCTCCGCTATCTTGGTAAAGACGGTGTAGGGTCCCGCGAGATTGAGACGTTGCGCGGGGCTCTATCCCTGGCTGAGAAACGGAAGCTGGTGAAAGACGCCCGGTTTGGGGTGGACTGGATCTACGAAGTGGCGAAACGTATTGCGGAGAAGGCAGCTTGAACGAAATCGCCCGGACGGCTGCTGGCGCCCGTGCCGAAATCTTCGCTGAAACCGCCGATCGCAAGGGCATTGCTGAAGCCATCATCGAAAAAGACTTCTGGGTTTGCTGGACGCTCAAGCAGTTGTTCTCGATGGATGCCTTGTCGGGACGGCTGCTCTTTAAGGGCGGCACATCTCTCTCGAAGATCTTCCATGCCATAAACCGCTTCTCGGAAGACATCGATCTGGCCGTGGATTATGCGGCCCTCGGCTTCATCGGCGACCGTGACCCGCGGCGAGAGGGCATTTCACGAAGTCGGCGGACCGCGATCCTTGCCGACATGATGACGGAGTGTCAGCGCTATATCGGCGGTGAATTCCTCCAGGCGCTCAGTGCGCGCTGCGAAGAAGTACTCGGGGCAGGAGACACATGGACCCTTGAAGTTGATCCACAGGACCCAAATACCCTCCGATTTCGTTACCCTGCTGCCAGTTCGAACGCTCTTGCCTATGTCAACCCGCAGGTGGTCCTCGAGCTCGGCACTCACGCCGAATTCGTGCCGCATGACAACTTCACCATTCGGTCTTTCATCGCCGAAGAGTTTCCGAAACTGATTGCGGACGGGGATGTGCCCGTGGTCGCGCTCCTGCCGAAGAGAACCTTTTGGGAGAAGGTGACCATTCTCCATGCTGAATTCCACCGTCCGGCAGATAAGGCGCTGCCTGACCGATACTCACGCCACTATTACGACGTTGCCATGCTGGCCCAGGGGCCGATCCGCGACGAGGCTCTCGCTGATTTGAATCTCCTAAATCAGGTCGTCAGGCACAAACAGACCTTCTACCCTTCAGCCTGGGCGCATTATGCGTCCGCCCATTCCGGGAGCCTGCACCTTGATCGGCCCCGGTATTTCTGAACCAGCTTGAATGTTAGTCTTCGACCAAATCTGACCTGAGTATGGGGAGGCTTTGGATGAAGAAGAAGCGTTTTCTGTGGAACAGATAGTCGGTGTCTTGAAGCAGGCGCAGGTGGGTGTTCCTGTGGCTGAGGTGATCCGGAAGGCTGGGATCAGCGAGCAGACGTTCTACCGATGGAAGGCGAGGTACGCGGGCCTGGAAGTGGACGAGGTTCGGAAGATGGCGCAGTTGCAGGAAGAGAACATGCGCCTGAAGCAGTTGGTAGCGGAGCTGACGCTGGACAAGACGATGTTGCAGGATGTGCTCTCAAAAAAATGGTGAAGCCTTCGCGGCGTGGACCGATGGTAGAGCGGCTGGTTGGAAGCTATCTGGTGAGCGAGCGGCGTGCCTGCCGTGTGCTTCTCCTGGCAAGAGCGACCTACCGGTATCGCAGCTGCCTCGATCCACGGACTGAGCTGCGGATGCGGATCCGCGAAATCGCTCAGGCAAGAGTGCGCTATGGATATCGCAAGATCCGCGTGCTGTTGAACCGTGAAGGCTGGGATGTGGGCAAGTATCTGGTGTACCGGCTATATAAGGAGGAAGGCCTGATGCTGAAGAGGATGAAGCCTGCCGGGAAGCGCAAAGCATCACGGCAGCGTGAAGAGAAGTTCAAGGCGACCGCACCTGATGAGGCCTGGAGTATGGACTTCGTCTCTGACCAGCTTCAGGACGGAACGCGCTTCCGCTCGTTGACGATCGTCGATGTGTTTACCCGTGAAGCCGTGGCGATCGACGCTGGGCAGAGCCTGAAGGGAGAAGATGTTATACGAACGCTGAACCGGCTGAAGTCCAGCCGTGGAGTTCCGAAGGTGCTGTTCTGCGACAACGGCAGCGAATTTACCAGTCAGGCCATGGATCTGTGGGCGTATCGGAACGGCGTGAAGATCGACTTCTCCAGGCCTGGCAAGCCAACCGACAATGCGTTCGTTGAAAGTTTCAATGGTACGTTCCGATCGGAATGCCTGAACATCCACTGGTTCATGGATCTGAAGGAGGCCAGGCAGCTGATCGAAGACTGGAGGCGGGAATACAATGAGAGTCGTCCTCACGCATCTCTCGATGACAGGACACCGAGCGAGTTCGCCAGCCAGATCGCGGCTCGCCGCGATCTGGCTGCAACCTAAACACGTCAAGGACTAAAGCTAAGCCTGGTACAAGAAAACCAGGCCCTTCACGCCTGCGCTACACTAACAATCTCACTGGTACAATACATCGGGCAGGCCAGTAAGATCCCAAGTTTCTCAAAACTTATGCGCTCGTCCCCTAATGGGATTGCATCTTTGTCGTCCCGACTCAGTTCCTCGTATTCATAATCGATGTTCAAATAGCCGCCGATTTTCCTGAGTAGTTCGTCTTTGCGGCATGGCCTGGACAGGAAATCGTTGGCTCCGCTTTGAGAGGCAGCTTCTCGGTCAACGTCCATGGCGCTGGCGGTCAGGGCAACGATAAACGTTTCCTTTCCGTGTGGATCCGCCTTTATCCATCGAATTGCCTCCAGTCCATCCATAACCGGCATATGCACATCCATCAAAATCAGATGCGGGCCCCACTCCTTCCAGTTTCGGATTCCTGCCTCGCCATAATCCGCACTCTTCACTGAGAAACCGATGGCGGTAAGCAACTTCGCCAACCAGTCCCGGTTCACCTGATCGGGGTCGAACCGATGACCTCTTCCATGCCATGGAACTTCAGAATTTGTAAGTGATTGACGGTAAAGTAGTTATAAACCGGCATAACCGGCAAAACCGGCCTTCTGGGCGGCCTTTGACACAAACTTTGACACAAACTTTTCGGGCCGTGGGCTGGGTCGTGGCGGGCCAGCTCACACTATCTTGGCACAACCTTGCATTGATTGCTGGTCAAGCTCAAACGAGCTTTCGACTCGAAGATAAATTGTTCCCATTCTTGGGAACGATTATACTGATTTATGAGGTGCGGTGCCATGGAACTGAATTTTGAGACTCTCACAACCACTGAGGCGGCCGTCGTCGCCGGGGTTTCTGTCGATGATGTGAATCGGGCGATCGATCGTAAAATCCTGCCCGAGAATCTTTATTGGACCGCGACCGTCCGCACACTGAAGCGGGATGCTTGTCTCTGGATTGCGTTTTGGTTTGAAACCTCGGAATGGCTCACTCCTGACGCTCGGCAACGAATGATTTCGGAAGGATCGAACCGATGCCCTTCATGGGCTGAGCTCCGAACCTGCCAGTTACAGGAATCGCGAACGATCAAAGTCGGTATTCAAGACATTTGGGATGAGGTCAACGCCCGCCTCAACGAATTACAGAATGCACAGAAGATGGTGATTGAAGACCCCGAAATACTTTCGGGAACGCCAGTCATCCAAGGCACCAGAATTCCGGTTTATGACGTTGCCAGTCTCGTAGACGAGAAGACTCCAATGGATGAGCTAAAAGAACTGTATCCGCGCCTCTCCGAGGAGCAGTTTCGTCTCGCTTCTTTGTACGCGAAGGCTCGGCCTCTCCGAGGCCGCCCAAAGCGGAAAGCTCTGCCCGAATTGAGCAGGATTTCCGTCTCGAAGAAGCATCTTCGAGAGGCCTCCGTGGGAGGACCTAAGCGTGCAAAAATTGCTGGTCGATGAAAATCTCAGCCCGAGTTTGGTCGGGCTGGCTACTGACAAGGGATTCGTGTGCTCGCACGTCAATCATCTCGGTCTTACTGGGCAGAAGGATTGGCAGCTGAAAACCACAATTCTCGATGGCGATTGGACGTTCATCACGAACAACGGTGTCGACTTTCGGCGATCGGCGAAGAAGCCTGGTAGCCAGGGAGTCTATGCAGATGTTCCCCTTCACGCGGGCCTCGTCTGTGTTGATGCTCCGGGAGGCCTGAACCTCGAGAGTCAGAAGCGCCTTTTTGACCTCGTTCTGTCTAATCTCGAAGAAGAAGGAGCTCTCACAAATCAGGTCCTGCAAGTCACGCTTTCGCCAGACGGATCGGTGGAGCTTGCTCGCTACGGGATGCGGCGCCGCCGAGGCTGTGCGAACGTGGGAAACGTTGTCCGGGCCGGAAGTCTGCACAAGAGCAAATCCTGAAAGGGGTATAAATCCGAAGAGCAGGATTGCCCCAGAAGCGAATCTTGTACGAAGCCAATCCACACGGGTGAAGTTCCTCATTGTGGTTCGCATTCAAGCCCTCCTCAACACTTCTCCGCGACAGACCCTGGAGTTAGCATAAGCAAATGACGCATGTCGGAGTCTCCGGGACGCATCGCCAGTTGACTCGCCATCAGATCAGTCGTGAGATGTCTCCTTCTGGAAGTGATCCGCGCTGTCCCTCGCGCCGTCAGCGAATTTCGTTACAGCCTCATTCACGCCCGCCTTCGCGTGTTCGAAGATCAGCGTTGTTTCTGAGATGAATTGATGAAGGGAATTCAGGGACACCAAACCGTCGCAGTGGCGCGATATCCAGGCTCTTTTCAGACCACTCTCAGATGGGAACCGCGGCGCACCTCCGTCCCAGGGACATGTTCATTACGCATCGCGGCCGCTTTGATCGCGTCAGCATTCGGACGCGTCTCCTGAACAGACGACTCCAAAGACCTGGACAGTTCGTCAGGAAGAAGAGAGAGCACCGTCTCCCATAGGACCCCGTCAATTCGCGCGTCAATCCTGCAATAGGACTTCGGCACCGCACTTTCGTCGGTAATGCGCACCGAATCCTGGCTGTTTTTCTGCGCGCGCAGCGTGAACTGGTGGCCTTCGATCTTCCTGAGGTTCCGGCTCAGCAGGTAGTAGAGCACCATGTTCCTGGTGCGCTCGATCTTTGACGCCGAGGCGCGGGCCCGGTCGCCGAGCCGCGTGGCCTCGCTGCGGCAATATTGTTCGCGGGCTTCCATCATGCGGAGGAAGCGGCCAATCCTGTCCACCTTTTCGCCGTGGGCCTCGCAGAACTGCTGAAAGCGGGTCATGACGTCCTCGGAGGCCTGTCCTTCACACCCGATCTGCTCCTCGATCTCCTCAAGGAGTTCGTCGAGCTCGACATCAATTTCAAAGAGCGAGTGCGCCTCAGCGATCGCAGCCATGGAAATCCCTCCTGCAAATCTGTATGGTTTCGTACGTCCCCACCTTGTGGACCGTCGCGTCAAAGTAGAGGACACCCGCGCGCCCTCGGGCGGCTTGCGGGACACCGGCCGTCCGGCGAAGCCCGGGACATGCGTTGAGCGCAACCCGGTAAATGGAGA
>Ga0206851_1283_pt1 | contig 9787 bp, 8 predicted proteins | sample Alteio_BWOrgCont_13_FD_152904 | JGI IMG/M metagenome (GOLD analysis project Ga0206851, IMG submission 152904) | Enriched cells from forest soil in Barre Woods Harvard Forest LTER site, Petersham, Massachusetts, United States -... | ecosystem: Environmental > Terrestrial > Soil > Temperate forest > O... | reverse complement strand
GCCAAAATCAGCATCCGGTTCAGGAAAACAAACCCTAAAAAAATCCATAAGCTGTTTGTGAAATGTGATTCATTTTATGAGTCGATGGATTTTTCGGCAAGACAATTGTTCGACACCATCGTTACGCGTACATCGGGCCCGGGCCAGCTCAAGCCGCAGGAACTCCTCGATGCCAAACCGGATGTGTTCATTCTCGAAATTGTTGAACGGGGTGAGATTTATGTGAAGGATGAACTCGGCATCAGCTTCCTGGAATAGGCAAGACTTCGATGCGATTGCAGGCCTGCATTCGCTGATTCATACAGATAAATTGTCTTACGAAAGCAGACCGGAAAGCGCTTCGTCGATCGATATGCTTTCTGGATAAAAAGACAGGATCCGTTGCAGTACAGCATCCACAACACTGTCGGGGCAAGAGGCTCCGCTGGTAAGAATGATCTTTACCTTTTCTTTCGATGGCAGATAGGGCCCGGAGAGTATGACTTCCTGGGCATGGTAATTATAATGACGGATGGATGAGGGAGCTGTTATTTCTGATACGCCCGAAATGAAAAAGGTGGGCAATTTTTTTTCACAGAGCTCGGCTATATGCGAGGTATTCGAGCTGTTGTACCCGCCTACCACAATGGCCAGGTCGGCATCGGTGTCGAGTAAACCGTAGGTGGCTTCCTGGTTTTCGTTGGTAGCATAACACAAGGTGTCACGCGTATCGGCAAAATGTTGCTTAAGGTGAGCTTCCCCATATTTTTGCTGCATGACATTCCTGAAATAATCAGCAATTTCTTGCGTTTCTGTTGCAAGCATGGTGGTCTGATTGATCACCCCGATGCGGTCGAAGGCTGTCTGCGGGTCGAACCCCGGCGAAACGCGGTTTGCAAACAACGTGTTGAAGCTTTCGAGGTTTGAATGGCCCAGAATAAATGATCCCAGTGTACGGGCTTCTGAAATGTCCTTGATGATGATCGAGGGAGAATAAATCTCACTCCGGGAAAATGTAGCCCTGGTTTCTTCGTGGTTATGTTTTCCATGTATGATGATCGAATACTGCTCGGTGCCGAGTTTCTCCGACTTTTTCCAGACGCGTTCCACGAAAGGACAGGTAGTATTATACCGGTGCGGTTCGATACCGATCTCCTGGAGCTGTTCTTCAATAGCCAGGGTGGTGCCGAAAGCAGGGATGATGACAATATCATCGGGCTTCAGTTCAGACCAAGGGATGATCTGGTTGCCCGATGTATCCATCAGGAACCTTACCCCGCGGTCAAGCAAATCGGCATTTACATCGGGGTTGTGTATCATCTGGCTCAGCAGGAAGATGCGTTTGCCCGGGTTTTCGTCGATGGCGCGAAAGGATATTTCGATGGCGTTTTCGACTCCGTAACAGAAACCGAAATGCCGGGCTATATAAAACGCAACCGGGCCAAAATCGAGCAGGGTAGGGCTGAAATCTTTTTTCTTGGGGTCGTTGAGTTTTCGCAGGTTCTTGATCCTGGAGATAACCGGACTGTGGTAGAATTCGGGGATATTGAACGATTTCACGGGACAAAGTTAAGGTTTTGACTGAATGTAGACAGGAGGAGTCAGAACCGTAACTCAATAGGGAGTCTGCACAAGCTTTTCTGGAGATTTTTCTTGGGGAAGATCTCTATCTTTGAGTCGCTCCAACAGCAAGTATTCAAATTAACCGTTCCGTTTTTCGATGCCAGACACCAAAAGGCCTCTTTTCATAAAACGCGTATTCCTGCTTGGAGTGACCATCCTTGCTGGGCTCAATTTTATGCTGTTTGCTTTTTGTCCGGGTTCGGCTAAAAAAGACCTGCACGAGAACCGGGCCACGGCCACATTCCCATCCTTTCGAAGCACCCCGTTGGAGAAGTTTTTTCCACAAGCGGAAAAATATTTTACCGACAATTTTATTCTGAAGTATGCATACATAAGCCGGCTGAGCGCTTTGCGGAAACAAGTGTTTAATTATTCCAACCCCGAAATCAGGGTCATTGCCGGAAAAGACGGATGGATGTTTTACAATTCCTGCCACTATGCCGATCCCGGAATGGATGAGTTTTGTGGCTTGAAACCTTTGAGTGAAGCAGAGCTGGCAAGCATTGCAACAACATTACAAATTGCCCAACGCTGGTGCGATCTGCATGGGATTGTTTTTATACCCCTGATCTGTCCCGATAAACAGAGCATTTATCCCGAATTTCTTCCATCTATTTATACCTCTTACCGTGAAAATTGCTACGACCAGATGCTGGCTGCCAATCCCATGCTTATTAACCTAAAAAAAGCGTTGCTGGATGCTAAACCGAAAACGATTTTCCCCTTGTATTATAAAACAGATACACACTGGAACAAACTGGGGGCATTCCTGGCCGTGAGCGAACTGAGCAAGGCCATTCATACGAAGTTTCCGGTTTCAAAGGTGCTCAACCTCGCTGATATCTCCATTTCAGAACAACATACCGACACCGGTATGGACCTGGCCCGGATGTTGGTGTGGACAGGGCCTGTTGACGAAACCGAACTGACTATCAGGTTCAACAAACGGGCCGGGACGCGCGTACACAAGGCATTTGTGTTTCACGATTCATTCTTCGACGCAATGGAGCCCTCGGTCAGTCAATTGTTCGACACGGTACAGACCCGTCATTCCTGTTTTGGCCCCCTACAGATGCAGGAGATACTGGACGCCAAACCCGATGTATTGATCATCGAAGTGGTGGAACGTTCCAAAGCCCTTTTTGTGGACCAGTTCAGAAAACCATTTACCCGATAGGATTGTTATAGACCATAGATAGTGCCCCATCCTCTTTTCGGTAAGTCTGGCATGTATACCTCGAAGGATACATTTACATGCTTTCTACAGCCAGGCCAGCTTGAATTCCGGTTTCTGTGCTGGTGAATACCAACCGAACGGAAAAAAATGAATCCCTCTTTAGTTTAGTATTTCTGCCAACAAATCTATACGCCCATTGAATGGATAAAAATTCAAGCCCCGAAAATGACGCTGTTGTTAAGTTGTCATGATTAATTATGCCAAAATTAGATAGTTACAGCGATTTGCCCTATCTTGCTTCAGATCCAAGCGAACATCCTAGATGAATTTCCTGCCATAGTGGAAAATTCAGAAACCGCCCTGGTTTTATTCATTGCCGGTATTCCATTTATTCTTCAAGACTGTTGGATCGTGTGTATGATACGCGCTAAGTGGGTGTAATGAAAAATAAGACCAGCAACTGATAAAAAAGACAAACTCGTGTTGTTTGTAAACTCCTGATGTTGCCAAAGGTTATGTGAATAAAGCCTGCATGTTTACAGGATATTATTTTCAATGCTTTGTTCATTAACGGATGCACAGACACGAAAAGTTGGCGTTTTGCTTTACTATCTTCACGGCATTCAAAAGGTAAATATGAAGAATTTTCGCTCGCAACGGTTTCTGTTTCTGATCATACTAGGGACATTGTTCTTCCTTTTAAATGGAGAGCGGACTTATGGTCAATTGGTCCAGGCCAGCCAGGTGGTAATAAATGAGCTTGGGGTAGCACCCGGATCACCCTTTTGCACTTGTGATGCTGCCGGAGGCGGTGAATTTATAGAGTTGTACAACCAATGTACTGTTGCGGTAGATATAAGCTGTTATATTATTATTCATGTAAGTGAATCGGGGGGGGGGAATCCGACAGGGTTTACGGTTACAATCCCCAACGGAACAACCCTCAATTCGGGTGCTTTTTACCTCATCGGGGGAGCTGGCCAGCAATTTCCACCCGGTCCTCCTGCAGAGTGGGGGGCGCCTACAAATGGCGCCATCACAGCGTATAACAATCCTGGAGGGGGAGTCTGTAATCTGGATGTATCCGTTGAATCGGGTGTTGAATGTTCTTCTCTGAACAGTCTGCAGGTTGGGAACCTGGTAGATAAAAAAGGTGTAGTGATCCTTGCCGATCCAACGGGTACTATTTGGTATAGCGTGGTGACCTGGAACATCGCATCGTTTACAGCTGGAACTTCTTCGGCCGACTTTCCTGCTTTATCAGTTGCAGGGGCAGGTTGTACAGCACCGGCAAGTATCGCATTCATTTCGGATGGTGCAAACGAGGTTACCGGAACATACGGTATTGCTGCGGCAGACTTTCATAATATCTCCTTGCAAAGCAATGGCACCTATCTGGGCAGTACTTCTGAAGGGACTCCCGGAGTGGCTAACACATCTCAGTTGGCTAACACGCTTGTGTGTGTCCTTCCCGTCACCTGGATATCCTGGTCGGCCCAGGAACAGGACAATGCCGTGAACGTAAAATGGGAAACGGCATCAGAAACAAATTGTGCCTATTTCGAAGTCCAGCTCATGGATGGAACAAACGATGCTAAACCCCTGGCCCGTGTTCCAGGTCATGGCAACTCCAGTGAACTACTTGCCTATTCAACCCTCGTAAACAAAGCTGACTTAAACCCCTGGCCCCAGACAAATTATTTCCGCATTAAGGAAGTTGATAATAACGGGAATTTTAATTACTGTTCTATCTTCACCCAGGTGCCAGGCGATGGATTGGATTTTCAGATCAACCCAACCCTCAATTACGTGGGTTATCCGCTCACCATCGGATTAAATCATCCAACAACCGGTGCTCCTGCCCAGCTGGAGGTCATTGCCGAAGATGGGAAAACCATGTACAATCACAGTTTTTCTGACGGAGAAAAGGCAATTACCTACACTCCTGGTTATTCGGGCATCTACCTCGTACGTCTTTCCTATGGAGAGCATCGTATTGTGAAGAAGATTATTGTTCGTTAGATCAACAACCAGTTCGGGCTAAGTCAACCCTGTCCCTCCACTGCAAATCCAATGCATGTCGGGTCCTGGAAATTAATGTCCATCGGTAAAAATAAATAGTAAAGCCCGCTTCCTGCAAGGTAAGCGGGCTTTGTGTCTGTGTTGAAAAAATACGGAGTCTTTCTCTTTCTCCTTAGTAGTAGGTCAGTCTCCTTACATCTGCTATATGTTTCGCCAGACGCAACACCTGACGGGTATACCCATATTCATTGTCATACCAGACATACAGCACAATGTTTTTTCCATCCTTGCTGATGATAGTGGCCGGGCTGTCGAAGATGGAAGCACAGGGGTTTCCGGTGCAATCGCTGCTTACCAGTTCATTGGAATAGGAGTATTGGATCTGTTCTACGAGGTTGCCGTTCAGGGCCGCATCGCGAATAAGTTCGTTTACGGCTTCCTTGGTGGTGGCTTTGTTGATGGTGAGGTTGAGGATTGCCAGCGATACATCGGGAGTTGGCACCCGCACCGCATTGCCGGTGAGTTTGCCCGCCAGTTCCGGAATTACTTTTGCCACGGCTTTATCAGCCCCGGTTTCGGTAATGACCATGTTCACGGCAGCCGAACGACCACGCCTGTATTTGGGGTGGTAGTTATCCAACAGATTTTGGTCGTTGGTATACGAGTGGATGGTTTCGATATGTCCTTTTTCGATGCCCAGTTTTTGCTGGATCACGGCCAGGATCGGTATGATGGCATTGGTGGTGCACGAAGCCGCAGAGATGATCTTGTCCTCGGGTTTGCATTCGTGCTGGTTTACCCCGTGCACAATATTCGGGATGTCGCCTTTGCCTGGGGCTGTGAGCAAAACCTTGCTGATGCCCTTGGCAAGGAGGTGTTTGCTCAGTCCTTCCCTGTCGCGCGATACACCGGTATTGTCAATGAGCAGGGCGTCGCTGATGCCGTAGGCCGTATAGTCTATAGATTCGGGGTTGGGCGCAGAAATCATGTGGATGACATGACCATTTACTATGATGGCGCGGTTGGCCACATCGGCAATCACCGTACCCGGAAACGGGCCATGCACCGAATCGCTCCGAAGCAGATCGGCGCGTTTGATGATGTCTTCATCCGATTTATCGCGGGTAACGATGGCCCGCAAGCGGAGCTGTTCGCCTTTTCCGGCCTGGGAGATGAGTTCGCGTGCTGCCAGCCTTCCTATACGGCCAAAACCATACAAGACAACATCCTTTGGGGTCAGGGCAAATTTTTCATGACCGATAAACGTATGCAGCTTGGAGGTGAGAAACGCCGATGCCGATAAAGACCGTTCATGACTCCACTCTGCCGCCAGTTTGCCGATATCAATCCGGGATGGTACCACCTCCAGTTTCATCAGCTCCCGGGCCAGCTCCAGGGTATCGCCAATGTGGATGGGTTTTTTAACAAAATCTTTGGCGTATTGATGCAGGTTCAGGACTTCAGTACCACTGCGGTCGATCAGTTGATTGCGAAAAATGACCAGTTCTATGCTTTTGTCATACCACAGGTTTCCTACAATACCGATAAATTCAAGAGCGGCGCGTTCCTGGTCAATCCAGTTTTTTAGTTCCGACTCAAAGCTTGCTTTTTTCGTTTTTTCCATACTTCCGGTGCTCATTTCTTTTGCTTTTGTTCTATTGAATCTTCGTGGGTTTTACGAATCGTGGTTTAGCCGGGTAGAAAGCCACGTAGATTCAGTTATGCCGCGGCCTCCAATCCTTAAAACAAACAGCTGCGGTATAAATGCAGCGTTTCCAGGGTGCAAAAGTATCGTTTTTTTTGGTCGATGTCCGGATCCAGGAACAAGGGTTTTCACAAGAAATGAACCGTTTGAGCCCCATCCTTTTCAGAAGCAGTCAACCCGATTTGCATTGTAATGTGCAGCTGGTCAGTTGAATAGATCAGGTTTTGAGCCCACCGGCATCCGTTCCTGCCCTTCCACTTTGTTGGAGGTACAGGCATTGCGCTGGGCAAGATCACAAGAGGCAGAGGAGTGGCCTGCAGGTCTGCATCAATTCTCAAATACACATTTAGCATCGATGCAGATACCCGTCGGTAGTCAAAAGACATGCAGCACTTCAATTGGCAGGAGGGCAGGGCGGTAGTATTACCTTGATCCTTTTTGCTTAAACGACTTATAAACCGGGCTTCCCTCCATCTCTTTCTTCCTGGCCTTGTCAATCTTCACAAACTCCTTTTCAAAATCGCCGTTAAAGGTCTTTCGGATGTCTGTCACGCCCAATTTTTCGAGGGCATAGAGGAAATAGGGGAGCATCTCGCGGTTGCCCAGTTCCTCTTTTTTCAACCGGCTGAAGCAAAGCCAGTATACTTCGGCAGCATAGCCATAAGCGCCGAGATCCAACGCTATATCGCCGAGCCGGAGTATATCTTTTGAAAAGTCTTCCTTGACTTTGAAAAGTTTGCCGAGTTCAAGCCTCCGCATGAGCAGGTAGCCTTCCTGCCCCGTGGTGGCCCTGGCGCTAAGCGGGTAGAGGGGGTTACTGGCAAAGATCACTCCTTTTGCAGCGTTCCATCTGATAAGGGTTTGAACAGAATCTTTCTGTTGGGTATTGTTCATCAGATTGGTGGAGAAATAGAGCTCGTAATTGATCCAGGCTGAGCGGGGGTAATCAGCCAGGATGCCGTCGTATACGGCTATGGCCCCGGCATAATTCCCTTTTTCGTGCTGGGCAATGCCGCGTTCGGCACGCAGACTGAGTTCTTTGTTGAATTCCTCCAGCCGCCACGACAGTTCCTTGACATAATAGGTAGCCAGCAATTTCTCCTTTGCAAAGGGGCGTATGAGTTCGCAATATTCCTTTGCCAGGTCGAACTCTCCGTTGGCCACATACATCATCGCTTTGGAAAGGGTGATGATTTCATTGCCGGGGCTCATCTCCATAACCCCTCTCCAATATTCAGACCTGGCGTCTGTCACGCTTCCTGTTTCGGACAAGGCGGTGGCTGGTAAACCATTGACTGTTTCGCGAAGCATACGGCCGGCATACTGTATCCCGCTGAATTTGAAATCGATCTTTGTTTCGGTTTCAGAGAGGATAGGCATGACTTCGTCTGTGGCCCATTTGATCAAAAGCTTTTTCTTTTCAGACAGCCCCGCGCGTTTAAAGGCTTCGTGTACGGCTTTGTCGGGTTCCTGGAATTCGGGAAAAAAGGGCTGGTTCGGATTTCGGCTGCCCTCGTTGGTCTTGATGAGGAATACAAATGAATAATCGCAATAGGTGGTTTGGATGGGGAGGTGTATGTTCAGCGAAGTCTGTAACATATTCAATTCGGCCAAGGTACAAGCCGGCCGGGCAAAGATGCTGATATCGGGAGAAGCCTGGGTATGCAGGGTGACGAGCACCATGTAGTCTCGTTTGGAAGTATCCTGGCCAAACACAGAATCGATGCGTTGGCCCAGGACACGGGCCCAGGGGGTGAAACTGGCTCTGTCGAGGTTCAGTTCGGCCACCTGGTCGTTTGACAGGAGCTGGATCTCAACATGGGGGCTGCCCTGGCCAAAGATCCACAGCGGAACAGAAAACAGGAACAGAACGAGAAACAGGCGGGTAGACAACATGAAGCAGGCATTGATCGGCGACAATGATAAGGAAAAAACCTGAGAGCGGTTTGGGGGCTGAGCCGTGTCTCCGTTTGAAATTAGTGGATGATTAAAAATAAAGCGAAATTTGAAAAGGCGGAGTAAGCAAATGTATACCCGTTCTCCCGCTCCTTCAGCGGGAAAATGGGTTATGCAGAGGGGTACTGTCCTTATGCTCCTGTTCTTTCGGTATAATTAGAGATGCCCTTGATATTTTATATGAACGTAAACGAACAAATCAAAGAATATATTGCCAGCCAACCCGAACCAAAACGTAGTGATATGCAAGCGTTGCACCATCTTCTGCTTCAAGTTTTGCCAGGCTGTAAATTATGGTTCGACACGGGTAAAAACAGCGAAAATAAAACGGTTAGTAACCCTACTATAGGCTATGGATTTTACATCATAAAATATGCTGATGGAAAGACGAGGGATTTTTTTCAAATTGGTTTGAGTGCAAATAAAACCGGAATCTCTGTCTATATTCTCGGCATCAAAGATAAGACCTACATAGCCCAAACGTATGGAAAAAAACCAGGCAAGGCGAGCGTGACCGGGTATTGCATTCGGTTCAAAACGCTAAAAGAGATACACATTGATATACTTGAAGCGGCAATACAATATGGGTGAAGGTTACAAGTGAAAATTAAATTTCAAACGGAGACACTGGTTTTAAGAAGTTCATCGGGTTGGAGAAATGGGCATTTTTATCAAGAAAGCCGGCCCCCATAAAAGCATTCAAGGCGTCTTCTTTGCTAAGATTCTCTGTCAAGGCAATTAACCGATCGGTGTTATCTGGTTCGTTTTGAATGCTATGCTGCACCCAGGAAGGGTAGGGAATTGTCAGATTCGCACAACGATCTTGTCTGAAAAACAATCGTAATATCCTCATCTCTTTGTTTTATGGAATAGTCTTTGCTACTGCATCTTCATTCCCGAAAACAAAAACACCGTAACTCATGAAACTCGCTTCCATATTCGTTCTTGCCGCCTCTGTTCTTTGCACGCTGAATTCCCAGGCCCAGGGAAATCTGACGAATGTATCGTCCTACAATACGATGGATAATGCCATGGCCATGGCAAACGCACCGGCACAAGCTTTTGGAAATATGCATCCGAATACAGCCAATGCCCGACCGGTTGCCCAGGGGCAGGTTCAGCAAAGCAATGTCAATCCGGTAGACGTTCAACAGTTCAACAACGATAACTCAAACATCAGCCAAAACCTTGATAATAACCTGAGCCCGATGAATTCGGGCAATGATCAGTTGCTTTCCGGTAACCAGCAGGCAAGCGCTTCGGGTTTCCGTTCGTTTGCACTGCCCCAGCTCCGGATGCCTTCCCTGGGCTCATCCACGTCATCC
>Ga0206851_1282_pt1 | contig 9789 bp, 8 predicted proteins | sample Alteio_BWOrgCont_13_FD_152904 | JGI IMG/M metagenome (GOLD analysis project Ga0206851, IMG submission 152904) | Enriched cells from forest soil in Barre Woods Harvard Forest LTER site, Petersham, Massachusetts, United States -... | ecosystem: Environmental > Terrestrial > Soil > Temperate forest > O... | reverse complement strand
AAGCGGATGAGTTCGTCTTTCTCACCTGACAGGCGCATATGCCTTGGCTAAAAAAACAGAAGCAACTTGCGGCCTGACGATAAAATCGGTCAATAAGAATACAATCCGCTCCGGCTGGCTGGCAGTAGACTCCGCTTTACGACGACAGTTTGGACACATTCCTTTACAGGCAGAGACCGTTTTTTGATTTGAATTGATGTTACACATGGCTTTCTTTTATCTCACAAAGCTCATCTATCTTAACCTCCCCAATTTTATCTCAAATAACCAGTTCTTGCTCTGTATTGACAAATATCACATATTATGGAGGAAAATTATGAGAGTCTGAAGCAGAATCCATCCTCTTCATTAATAATTAATAATTGATAACTAATAATTATTTAGTTGATTCTCCACTTAAAACTCCCCGACCATTTATAAAAGCCGACCACTTCGTTTTTGTGTGATTCCAGCCAGGCCTTAACATCAGCGTTTTCTGAAGAAGAGAAAGCGATATATGCAAATACTTCCGTGAATCCTTTTTTTTGCATCTCCGTGAAGTATGGAACATAATAGTCCCAATAAAATCCGTAATTGTCTTTTTCCGTCTCCTGCAGGTATTCGCATAGCGTGGAAATTTTCCGGATAAAATTTTCAACTTCTCGTTTATTGTCATTGGCACTATCGTAATCCAGCGATGAACTGACTGCCAGAATCAATTCTCCTCCGGAGAAATTATTTTTTTCCTTTGCCCTGTTGGTATCAAGCAACTCCGGATTGATGCTGACTGTGACGTGATTCGCACTTGTTTTACTTACATGAGCACTTAAAATTTTTTGAACGTTATTCAGATTCGCTGTGGACCTCTTACTATCGGGTTCCAATACCAGAAACCGGCAGAATGCCATTAATGACGGCACCTTATTCGTCATGAATAGTAAACGACCGATGGCATTGTGTGAGCTGGCATGATTTGGATTCAGAGTTACTGATCGCTCGAAAGACAATAATGCATCTGCTGATTTATTCAGTTTGATCAGACTAATGCCTTTATTATAATATAGTTGAAAATAGTCCGGGAAAATATTTATGCCTTCATTATAAATATCCACGGCCTTTTCGGTTTTTCCTTCGCCGTCCAGTGCATTACCTAAACTGACATATACCGATTTTAATACCGGATCATGAGGATGTGTTTTGATGGCTCTTCTGGAGTAACCAATGGCTTCTTCATATTTATCAATGGATAAAAAACTGTAAGCCATTTCGGCTAATGCAGCCAGGTTGTCCCTGTCCATTTTCAATGCCAGATTATAGCGCGCGAAAGCCGAATCTACTTCACCCTTATCCTGAAAAACGACACCTTCCTGTACCAGGTTATCTGCCTCCTCCTTTTGCTGTGCAACAACAAGGGCTGAACTGAAAAAAAACAGGATGGATATTGAAATCATTTTTAAACGATGGCCAACGGAAAAGTATTTAATCATTTTGAGCCCATATCAGTTATGAATAAAAGAACGCTGTAACCTGCAGGAATATTACCATACAGGAATGTCAATATCAAAAAATCAGATTTTATTTCTCAGGAACGCATCAACATTCCAGGTATCCCAGTTCCGGGGCACAAAGAATAAGGCTGCAAGTAAAATGGCTCTGGGAATAACATGACTCAAATCCCAGATGGGTTCCATGAATCCATGGCCAAAAGAAACAATCAGCAGATCCAGGGCCAGCAGATACATAGCAAATTTTCTGAAGAGACCTGCAATAAGAAAAAAACCAGCGGCCAGTTCAACAAAGGATGTATAGTAAGCAGTTGAAATGATCAGCCATTTGGGAAGGACCGTACTTTCAAATTCTTTAAAAAAGCTTTCGTATACCTTATGAATACCCATCGTGAATATTTTCCCATATCCCTGCATAAAAAATATTATGCCCAGCAACACGCGGATGAAAAACATGCCGGCATTACGAAGTGTATCTTGTTCGGGGTCAATATTCATCTGCTTTATTTTGAATAGTTCAGTTGATATTTTATTTGACGGCTGCCCAGTTTCAAAACCAGCAGAGAAAGGATAGACGAGGCCAGGAAAGCAATGGCCAGCGGAGTAACCGATGGCTTTTCAAATAAACTGATAAATACCGATATCAGTGATCCCAAACCTAACTGGATGGCACCCATTAGCGATGATGCCGTCCCCGCGTTTTTTGCGAAGGGTGCCAATGTCAACGCAGCTGTATTGGGATTTGTAATACCCACACAGGATAAAAGAAGGAAAATAAATACGATAAGTAATGGTAAGTGTAGCCATCCCATTAGTGAAGCTATCATAAATAACAGCGAACAAACTACATATGCGGGAAGTATCACACCGAGTATCTGCTGACTTTTGAATTTTTTCAAAAGTATATTATTCAGTTGACTTGAACCGATGAAACCAATGGAAAGCATGGCGAATATCCAACCATATGATTTTTGCGAAACACCATATACATTCATGAATACGATCGGGGAACCGGCGACGTAGGCAAACAATCCTGCAAACGCAATACCGCCCGTTAAGCTATAAGTATAAAACTGAGGGGTAAGGAATACCGATAGAAATCCGCGCGTAATCGGACCGGGTTTTAATGAAAGAGATGTATCGGGTGCTCTCCCGGCCGGCAGCCAGAAAATGCAACACAGAAATATCAGAACACAAATGATCGTCAGAACAATAAATACAGCATGCCATCCCAATGAACTCACAATATACCCTCCGGCAGTTGGAGCAATGAGGGGGGAAGCACCCAGTACCAGTATCAACAACGCGAAAACCTTCGCATTATCCTCAACGGGAAATAAATCCCTGACTAAAGTAACCGAAACAACCGTAGCTGCACAACTGCCGAGTGCCTGCACATACCGTAATGCAATCAATGCACCAATGGAATGCGAAAATGCACAACCAATGGAAGCCAGAATATAAACCGACAATCCAATATACAACGGTCTTTTCCTTCCAAAACGATCAAGCAATGGTCCATATAGTAGTTGCCCCAATGAGATGCCGACAAAGAAGCTGCTTAATGACAGGGAAACTTTTGACACCGAGGTAGCAAGATCCTTCGCTATTGCCGGGAACCCGGGTAGATACATGTCAATGGAAAAAGGACTGAGTGCGGTGAGACTGCCTAGTATCAGAATGAGCGAAACATACCTTGATTTTGTCATTCAATGTTGATTTCATGTTTTAAGGCGTGCAGTCGTAAGATGAACTGCAAATATCGGACGTAGGGAGTCCACGGTGCTAAAAACATTTTACAAATATTTATGTCATCCCCGGGCAGCGTATTACAAAACAAATAAAAATCAATTTTTGCGTTTCCATTAACAGCATTCTAAATGATTGTGAAAATGGATGCACACTGTAGCGGTCCCACTTAAAATAAAATATTTTTAAGCTGTCCGTAATTACAAAACCAAGACAGCATCATGGGAACCCACAAACCACAACTACTCTCCGTAATTGTTTTCTCCGCTTTTATTTCCTGCGCACCTAAATCCAATCTGTCAACGCAGAGTGGCAATTGGTCAAATGAATATGAACTCGACGGACCTGCCAGAAGTGAAGCCGTCTCGTTTATTATTGGAAATGAGGTTTATATCGGAACGGGGTGGAATGGACTCAACACCCGCTTTTCTGACTTCTGGAAATTCAACCAATCCAGTCATTCCTGGATTCAGATAGATAATATGCCCGGCCCGTCAAGGAGTTCTGCCGTTGCATTCAGCGTAGGACAGAAGGCCTATGTGGGAACAGGAAGCGACGGCACCAATATCCTGGGTGATTTTTATGAACTTGATACAGAAGGAAATGTGTGGACTAGGAAATCCGATTTCCCCGGTGGCAAACGTTATGAGGCCGTTGCATTTTCTATCGGGAGTTCGGGTTATGTAGGAACCGGTTTTGATGGGAACAACGCTTTAAAGGACTTTTACCAGTATGATCCGTCCGCAGACACCTGGAAAGAGATTGGCTTTAGCGGAAATAAAAGATATGGCGCTACTGTATTTACCTATAAAAATGCAGCGTATCTCGTAACTGGCATAAACGGTGACCTCCTGCAAACGGATTTCTGGAAATTTGATCCGGCTTCTCAGGCGCCAAACTGGACTGAATTGAGAAGGATTTCTAATTTAAGTAATGAGGCATACGATGACGATTATACAACCATCGTTCGCTGGAACGCGGCGTCTTTTGTAATTCCGCCTTATGCTTACTTAAGTACGGGGACGAATATCAGTTCCAATGCCAATACCTGGCGCTACGATTTTTCGAATGATCTCTGGTCAGTTAAAACTTCATTTGAAGGCACTCCGATAACAGGTGCGGTGGGTTATTCTTTACCAAGTACAACGGGTGGTGGGGGATTCATAGCAACCGGCCGGTCAGCTCCCGGGCCGACGGGCTCTTCGGATTTCGTTTGGGAGTTCTTCCCGGATCAAAATGCGAACCCGAACGATAATAATTAAGTAAAAGACTACTTTATTTCTTCAGGTGTTAAATTGACTGTCAACCCTATCATTTCCGATGTATCGCCCGGGTTTGTTGCCGGATTCGGATTCTGGACAGGGTGCGGTGCACAAGCATAATTTGTAATACAAGTATACAACGGCGCGTCATTATAAGGGCGGTATTGATCATTTTCATAGAACGGACGTTAAATCTTCAGTATAGGGATAAATACAACGATGAAACGTCCCTGTCTGGTATTTATTGAAATGGATTTAATTAATATTTTTCAATGGAGTTTTGACCAACTTTACCGGCCAGGTCGATTGCATACCTTTATCAGATCTGTTTTGAATAAAAAAAGGACAGGACCAGGGAGAATCCCGATCAGTAGGACGAACAGTAATGACAAACACGAATGACCTCCATATAGAAGAAGAAATTCTTCCATTGTTTGATTTTACTTATAATGTAAACTCCGGGAGAGAAATACTGGATATATTAAAAAAGCCACTCGATTCGGAGTCCGCAATATTATTCAGGCAGGATGTGCTGAAGGGTTTTATTGCAAACCGGGAAATTTTCAAAGAGTATTCTTACTCAAGGTTTAATTTATCCGATGTGTATGGCTTCTTCGAAACATTTTCAGCCGGGTCTTTTTTTGGACTGCATATGCGGAGGAAGTTGATGTTTTCTGAAAAAGAAAGGCATTACAAGAGAGGGAAGCTGATAATACTGATCCTGCTTTTCAATAAAATATATTCAACTTACTCAAGTAAGATAGATACATCATTTTTCCCCGGTGAATATGCTGATGAAATACGCCGTATCAATGATTTTTTTATTGATTTTAATCTGGAGCACTATGAATCTGTTTTTCGGACAAAGAAGAAAATCCGGATCAGTCATATCGTAGAGCTCACAAAGATCATTACAGAAAAAGTTACGAATGGCCAGGCAGCCGCTTTCTGGAAACGATGGTATTTGTTTGAAGCTTATCTATCAATCAGTGAAGGTATCCTCAGGCACGGTTTAACTTTCCCTGTTTTTGACAAAAAGAAATTTTCTATCGAAGGACTGTTTCATCCACTGATTAAAAACCCGGTCAGAAACGATTTGGTCGCGGACAGAAATGTAATTCTTTTAACAGGTCCGAATATGTCCGGCAAATCTACCTTGTTAAAAGCTGTCAGCCTGTGCGTTTATCTCGGACACACGGGTGTTGCTGTGCCGGCTGTAAGAACAACCATACCATTTTACTCCTCTATCTCTGTAGCCATTAACCTCACAGACAGTATTGTCAGTGGCTATAGTCACTTCATGTCTGAAATAATCACCTTAAAAAAGGTACTTTCGAACGCCGTTAAAAATGAGAAATGTTTTGCGGTTTTTGATGAATTATTCAGGGGAACAAATATTGAAGATGCACTGGAGATCAGTACCCGAACAATCAAAGGGCTCACACGATTTGCTGATTCTTTGTTTATTATTTCCACCCATCTTCATCAGCTGAAGGATATGGAAGAAATCAGCAATGGGAAAGTAGCGACCTGTTTTATCGATTGTGATCTGAAGAATAATTTGCCTGTCTTCACTTACAAACTGAAACCGGGATGGTCTGATCTGAAACTGGGTCGGATATTATTTGAAAAAGAAGGATTGAATGATTTACTTGGTTAGTCAAATCATTTTCCCAACTAAACGAAGAGAAAAAGAAAGTCTCGAGGGTATGACGATGGCTGTTTTAAGGTAAATTTGTAGAAATCGCATATTAGTTGTCACAATCCCGCCAGCTCGCGTCTATCATGTTTACAGATATAGTCGGTTATACGACCATGATGGGTCATGATGAAGAGAAAGCCTTCCGCCTGTTGAAAATAAACAGGGAATTGCAGAAGCCGGTCATTGAATCATATAACGGGAGGTTCATTAAAGAACTGGGTGACGGAATTATGGCGAGTTTTAACACTGTGTCTGATTCAGTGAACGCCGCTTTGAAAATTCAGGAAAATTGCAGAGCCGCCCGTGAATACCAGCTGCGCATCGGCATTCACCTGGGTGAAGTGCTGTTTGAAAACGACGACGTATTTGGAGATGGCGTGAATATAGCGTCCAGGATACAGGCAATTTCAGAGCCCGGCAGTATATATGTCTCGGAATCAGTTTCAGCCAATATTTCAAATAAGAAGGGAATCAACACACGGTTTATCCGGGAAGAAAAACTAAAAAATGTACGTGAACCGGTACGCATCTATGAAGTTCTGAACGGCAAGAGAGAATATCCTGTCAAAACATCCGAGACAGCTGGAGCACAAAACGGTATCGCCATTCTGCCGCTCATCAATATGAGCAATGATCCGGAACAGGATTATTTCTGCGATGGCATCTCGGAAGAAATCATGAATGCACTCGGACAATTAAATAATCTGCGTGTGGTAGCGCGCACATCTTCTTTTTCCTTTAAAGGAAAAAATGTCGATGTGCGCGAAATCGGGAGAGCATTAAATGTCAGTACGATACTCGAAGGCAGCGTACGTAAATCGGGAAAAAGACTGAAGATTGTCACCCAGCTGATCAACACTTCTTCCGGATCCCAAATCTGGTCGAATCTGTATGATCGTGAACTGGAAGATATTTTTTCCATCCAGGAGGACATTGCGGGTTCTGTGGCAACCGCCATCAAAGGCTTTCTTACGCTGGAAGAAAAAGAAACTATCCGTCGTCCCGGGACAGTTGTGGAAGCATATGAGTATTTTCTGAAAGGCAGGCAGCTTTTTCATAATCTGAATCTAAATGCAGCCCGCGACATGTTTAAGAAGGCGATTCAGCTGGATCCGGAATATGCATTAGCCTACGCCGGTCTTGCGGATACTTTATCCTGGCTATATGAATGGGAGGGCAGAAGTCAATCAAATCTCGCGGAAGCAGAAGTAAGTAGTATGAAGGCACTCACACTGGCTCCCAATTTGGCGGAAAGTCATTCGTCCCGTGGATATATCCTCGCCCTCGGAAAGAAATATGACGAAGCCGAAAAGGAATTTCACGAAGCGATCCGGTTAAATTCCAATTGTTATGATGCGTATTATTTGTATGGCAGGTCCTCTTTTGCACGGGGCGATATAGAAAAATCGGCTGAGATGTTTCAGAAAGCATCTGAAGTAAGACAGGAAGATTTTCAGAGTCTGATACTGCTCGCGCAGTCATTGCGTGTGATGGGCAAGGATAATGAGCACGACGTAATCAGAAAAGGAATCAGTAAAGCCCGAAAACAACTTGAATTAAATCCGGACGATGCGAGGGCGCTGGCACTCGGATCTGGTTCCTTGTATGAAATCGGTGAAAAGGATGAAGCTTTTGAATGGATCCGCCGGGCATTTGAATTATATCCCGATGATCCGGGAACACTCTTTAATGCAGCCTGTTTGTATGCTAAAGACGGTAATAGCGATTATGCATTGAGTTTAATGGAACGCGCTTTTGCCAGGGGATATGGCAATAAAGAATGGATCGAAAAGGATCCGGACTATGATTCACTGCGAAACGAACCACGTTTTAAAGCTCTTCTGCTAAAAAGTGAATAAGATGATAAAAGATTAAACAATGGGTTTTATTCTGGTGTAAACTCCCAGAAATCGTTCAGTAAACCATCCTTCCCATTGCCACCACAAGCGTAATATATTTTCGAATTGAGTGTAAAGGTCATTCCAAAAATTCTGCTTCCATAAAAGGCAATGGGACTCCAGGAATCCGACTGCGGATTGTACCTGTATGAGTTTCCTTTATCGAACCCAAGGAAATAACCGAAACCATTCAATGATGCGCCTATATATCCAAATCCGCCGCGTGCTGTTTTGCTGCTCCATGTATCCTGATCAGGATCGTATTCCCAAAACGTGTTGTAGTTTCCGGCACCGGAATATCCTTTATTGCCGATCACAAAATTGGCTGAGAATTGATTATTTACTCCTGCGGGTACATCATTCTTTCGCGTCCATTGATCGGCCCTGGAATCATACATCCAGAAATCAGTATTGCCGTTACTTACTACATACCCATAATCGCCGATCGCGAAATTAGGTGCGGCTGATTGTGCAGTCCCCGGATAATCAGCCTTCCTGGTCCATGAATCCAAAGCGGGATCATAAGCCCAGAATTCTTTGCTGTAGCCACCCTCGTTCTGACAAATGCCGATAAAAGCGATATCGTGTATAACGAAGAAAGCAGGGTATAGAAAATGAGTGCCTGGGCAGGATGTCTTTTGAGTCCACCTGTCGGCAGCCGGATCATAGGCATATACGTCATTATAATAAACGGGATTGTCTGAACCGCCAACAATATATCCCTTGCCACCAATGGAAAAACCAGCGGCGCCCGTTCTTCCTGGTGAAATTGGCAGACTGGCTTTTTGTTGCCATTTACCTGGTAGCCCGGGTTCATTTTTCTTGCATCCGGCATTCAATGCAAAAATGATGGCAACGAGGAGCAGTTGTTTTTTCAAGGTGCGTCGTTCGTTTATGAATATACTATTTTTTCTCGTTAAAAAACGAGCCTCGCCTTCGGACGCTAATGCCCACGGGATTCAAAATGAAGGAATTGGAAGAATGGATATTGTGATGAGGCATGCCCGGGTAGAAAAATAAACGCAGCCAAAATATTTATTCCTATAAGTTCTCCGGTCTGAATCTTCTGCGGTAAGAAACTTCCTTACCCGAAACCATAAACACACCGTCCCCGCGATAATGTACAGTCCGCGGATATTTGGGAGTAGTTGCTACACTGGCTTTCATTACCTGGAAAATAAAGAAATTATATTTATTCACCAGGTGCCTGTCAATCAGCCGGCACTCAAAATTGGCATAACACTCTTTGATCAGCGGAGCGTTAACGGACCTGCCTTTAACAGCCGTTAGCCCGAATTTTTCAAATTTCTGAACTTCCTTCCCGGAACTATTACCGATGCCAATCACTTTATCAATCATATCAAACGTAGGTAAGTTGATAACACACTCCCCGCTTCGGCGTATCATTTCAAAACTTTCATTCCCGTTCGAAATAATACATCCGAACAGGGAAGGTGTAAATTCCATCATGCAATGCCATCCCATCGTCATGATATTCATTTTCTCCTTCCAGGCAGAACTGACAAGTACGATAGGTCCCGGTTCGAGAAAGCGGCGGATTTTGTCAACAGGAAAATTCTTTTTCAGATATTTTTTTGCCATGGGTAATCATTGAGTCGTCAAATAAAAAATATAACTGCTGCAATTCTTATTCCATAGGCATCCATCTATTTACCAACTATTTATCAATTGTC
>Ga0206851_1281_pt1 | contig 9800 bp, 4 predicted proteins | sample Alteio_BWOrgCont_13_FD_152904 | JGI IMG/M metagenome (GOLD analysis project Ga0206851, IMG submission 152904) | Enriched cells from forest soil in Barre Woods Harvard Forest LTER site, Petersham, Massachusetts, United States -... | ecosystem: Environmental > Terrestrial > Soil > Temperate forest > O... | reverse complement strand
TAAGGGCAGCAGGTTGTGTAATTGTAACCATACTGAGAGCCAGACAACCAGCAGCATCTTTCACCTCTAAAGTATAGGTGCCCGCTTCAAGTGCTGTTGCCGTTGCTGTTGCGCCTCCTGAGGGAGACCAAGCATAGGTATAAGCGGGTGTTCCTCCACTTACCGTTGCAGTGGCGGAACCTGTTGCAGTCTTGTTGCAGCCTGCATTGATATTAGAAACCAATATTGTGGGTCCGCCTGCATTTGTAACTGCAATGGAAGCCATCTGTGTGCATCCGTTGGAATCCATCACCATTACGGTGTAGATGCCGGCCGTGAGGTTTGTCGCGGATGAAGTATGTTGTGCAGGAATAGTGTTCCATGAATAGTAAAATGAACCAAAGCCTCCGCTGGCAGCTACTGATGCTGTACCCGTCGAAGACCCGCAACCTGCTGAATTTTGAGAAGTGGTCGTAACGATTGCCGATGGTTCAGAGAGGGTTACAATATTGCTTATCATACAACCGAAAGCATCTGTAACAATGCAGGTATACATACCCGCCGCAAGTCCGGTGGCTGTTTTAGTCTGCTGAGAAGGTGTACTAGTCCAGGAGTAAGTGTAGGGCATTTCTCCCCCGGTTGGGCTGGCAACTGCTGTTCCCGTAAAGGCTCCGTTACAAGCCAGATTTGTTTGTGTGGTTGTACAGATTAATGCAGAGAGGGGTCCTTCGACCATTGCTGAATCTGTTTTTGTACATCCACTGGCGTCTGTAATTGTAAACGTATAGCTGCCTACTGGTAAATTACTAGCTGTTGATGTATTCCCTCCAGCAGGGTACCAAGAATACGTGTAGGCTGGTGAGCCTCCAGAAACATTAAGGTTAACTGATCCAGATGCGGTGCCATTACATGAGACATTTTTGATAACAGAGGGAGCAACAATTGGCATCGGCTGTGAGACTACCACAACCGATGATGATTCGCAGCCATTTGAATCCGTGACCTGGATTGTATAGGTGCCGGCTGGGAGATTTTTAGCTGTATCCGCAGAGCCACCTAAAGGTAACCAGGTATACGTATATGGGGAAGCCCCACCATTTGAAATTACACTGGCAGTACCAGTGGATGCTCCGTTGCAAATCAGATTGGTACTTGTAACCTTACTCACCGGGGCTCCTGGGTTTGTTACCGATGCCGTATCGGTCAGTATACATCCATTGCCATCTGTTACCGTCACCGTGTAGTTTCCTACTGGTAAGTTACGCGCCCTGGCAGAGTTTTGTGACGGACTGGAATTCCAGGAAAAGTTGTACGGGGTGTTGCCTCCTGACACAGTTACCGAGGCTGAACCGTCAGAATTACTGCAACTCGATTGTGTGGAAGAGGTGGTGAGTGAAATGGCAAGAGGTTCTGTTATGGTAACCTTATTTTCAATTGTACAGCTGTTTTTGTCGGATATGATACAGGTATAGGTCCCGGCAATTAACCCCGTGGCGGTCTTGGTGGCTTGAGGTGGATTACAGGACCAGGAAAAGAAATATGGAGCAGTTCCACCCGTTGGATTGGCCGTGGCCGATCCGTTGGAACCACCATAACAACTTACGTTACGTTGAGTAGGGACCGAGGCCAGAACAGATACGGGTTGTGAAATCTGAAGGGTTGTCTCTGTTTTACATCCATTTGCATCTGTAATAGAAAGCGTATAGGATCCTGCTCCGAGATTGCTTGCAAAAGAGGTGGTTCCGCCTGAAGGAGCCCAGGAATAGGTATAGGCAGGTGTGCCACCTGTTGCCGCCACACCGACAGATCCGGAAGAGGTTCCTGAACACAGAACATTGTTTATCGTGGCAACAGGTGTTATAGGTGCTGGTTGTGTAATGAGTACAGTCGTGATCCCGGGGCACCCATTTCTATCTTTCACCTCTACTGTATATATCCCAGCATTGAGACCGGTTACACCTGGTGATGTTTTTCCTGTGGGCGACCAGGAATAGGTGTAAGGTGTTGCTCCGCCTGTGACCGAAGCCATCGCTGTTCCATTTAAGCCTCCGTTGCAGAGTACATTGGAGCTGCTTACTGTAACCTGTGGTACAGCAGGGTTTGAGACTGAGACTGTATCGGTTTGTACACAATGGTTCGCATCAGATACACGGACGGCGTAAACCCCTATCGGTATATTCGTGGCTGTAGCGGTGTTTTGGGACGGCGTTGTATTCCAGGAATAGGTATACGGAGTGATGCCACCTAATACCACGACACTTGCAGAGCCAGTGGAACCTGTACAACTGGAAGTTGTAGACGTAGCATACAGTGTTATGGCGCTCAGAGGCTGGGTTAGTGTGACTGTTTTCAATACGGAACATCCGTTCTGATCGGTAATGTTACAACTGTAGATACCTGCTGGCAGACCTGTAGCTCTCATACCTGTTTGTGCCGGACTAGTGTTCCAGGAATAAGTATAGGGTGTTGTTCCTCCCGAAGAACTGACCTGGGCTGATCCGTTTGATTCGCCGAAGCAGGTAACATTGATTTGAGTAGATGTTGCCCTCAGAGCAGCCGGAGGCTGGGTGATTTTTGCAGAACTAGTGCTGGTGCACCCCCCTGCATCGATGATGAGTACAGAATAGGTTCCTGCGCCCAGCCCTTGTGCCTTGGAGGTGTTGCCTCCCCTTGGCGCCCAAGAGTATGTGTAGGGAGGAGTTCCTCCGGCTGCGACCACTGTAGCGGTTCCGCTGCTGTCGCCATTGCAGAGCAGGTTTGTTGGTGTAATGGATGAACTCAGGGCCTTTACGGGTGCAATAAGAGTAACGGTGGCGTATGTCGAGCAGCCAGAAGCATCTTTGACATCCAGTGTGTAAGTGCCAGCTGAAAGACCGGTGGCATTTGCAGTTGTTCCTCCAGTGGGAGTCCATAGAAACGTATAAGGTGTTGTTCCTCCGCTTACAGAAGCGGAGGCTGTTCCATTGATTCCCTTATAACAACTGATGTTGGTGCTGCTCATGCTCAGAGCAGGACCATTCTGGCTGCCTACATTTGCGGTGGTGGTTTGTGTACATCCGTTTGAATCGGTTACCGTTATGAGATAGTTTCCAGAAGACAGATTGTTGGCAGTGGCTGTTTTTTGTGAAGGATTTGTGTGCCAGGAAAACGTATATGGGCTCAAACCTCCGGTTGCCAAAACTGTTGCTGACCCGGTAGATCCTGAACAGCTGGATGGATTTGTCGATGTTGAGAGCACTATGGGAGCTGTAATTTCTGAAATAGTTACGGTGGATGTGACCGAACAACCATTTTGATCGGTTACAGTACATATATAAGTTCCTTTTGGTAAACCTGTGGCGGTCTGCGTTGTTTGTGAAGGTGTTGTGTTCCAGGAATAGGTATAGGGTGATCTGCCGCCAGAAGCTTTTATTTTAGCTGACCCGGTAGCTGACCCGGAGCAAAGCACATTGGATTGGGTGGTTGTAACCGATAATGGTGACGAGGGCTGTGTCAGGGTGCTGATTGTTGATTTGTTGCAACCCATAGAATCAGTCACAGTTATTGTATAGTTTCCAGCCGGTAGACCCGACGCTGTTGCTCCTGTTCCGCCAATTGGTGACCAGGAATAGGTGTATGGCGGAGTACCTCCTGTAACCTTATTGACAGTAAGAGAGCCCGTTGAACCACCATAACACGACTCATTGCTGGGCGTGATAGCAACTGACAGAGCATTTGGTTCTGTGATCGTGGCGCTGTTCACAACCAGACAGCCTTTGGAGTCTTGCACACTCACCCTATATTTTCCAGGGCACAATCCGGTTACCGATTGGGTGGTAGACGAAGGGGTGGTTAGCCAGGAATAGGTATATGGTCCCACGCCACCAGACGCTACAGCAGTGGCTGTCCCATCACATTGTCCGTTACAGCTCACATTCTGCTGCGTTACCTGTAAGGCGCATTGTGCCGGGGCCTCGGATAGAAGGAAGAGTTGAAATGCGCAAAGGAGCGCGAAGGAGTAGGCTTTTACTTTTTTCATGTCTTTTTCTTTTATATTGTATTTCGCGTCAAATGTAGAATATTTAATATATAGTACAAGTTAAATATCCTGAGCAGAAATGAGTTTTACCGAAGAATGGTACATTGTATTATAAACACAATAATATATGTGGATTGTCGAAATGATATTTTAATAAGAGTGGTTTGGCGCACGGGAGCCGATCTGTGAATGCCTTGATTAGCAATGCGCTCTGAAGATATCGGCGTCACAAAATAAATCAGGGTCGCTTTTATTTTCCCGAGTATTGTTTGGCCGTGGAATTGTTCTTTTGGAAATAATTATTTTAAATGGATGAGACAAAAACCGTTGGTGGTTGGTAGAGAAAGGGGTTAGGTTAGACGGATGCCAATGACACACACATCATCCACCTGTTCAAGCGCACCTTTCCAATCGTCGAAAATGTTGGTGAGCATTTCCTTTTGTGTGTGCATGTGCACGGGGCTCATCAACGTCAGGTGAGATTTCAATTGCTTATGCACAAACTTCTTCCCTTTTTCGCATCCAAATTGGTCAGGGAAACCATCAGAGAATAGATAGAGGCAGCCACCCCCTGTCAGTGTCAGCGTATGATCCGTAAAAGGTCTGGGGCTGATGGTGTAACCTATGGGTTGTTTATTGGCCTTGATCTCCACAAGCTCTGCCGACCGGGTATGAATAATCCATAGGGGGTTATTGGCTCCGGCCCAAAGAAATTCATGGGTTTTTAAATTTAACCGGATGAGGGAAATATCCAACCCATCCTTGTTTTCACCTGCCAGACCTGTTTGTTTGAATTCTGTCACGATTCTTTCACGCAGTTTGTTGGATATTTCGGCCGGACTGAGTACCTGTATTGTAGCGTTTATCTCGTTTAGGTTTGCAATCGAATGCATGCTCATAAATGCGCCAGGTACTCCATGCCCAGTACAATCAGCGACGCAGACATACCAATAATCTTGTTTTTCAAAGGCCCAGTAAAAACCGCCCGATACACTATCCTTGGGTCTGAACCATACAACGTGTTCGGGCAAGTGGGAGGTTACATGTTCCTCATCTTTCAGAAGGGCTTCCTGGATTCGTTTCGCGTATTTTATAGAATCTATGATCTCCTTGTTTTTTTCTTCAATAATTTCTTTTTGCTTGTGCATCGCTGCATGCTGTCGCTCCACTTCTTCCTTCTGGCAGCTGATTGTAATATGGGCATCACGCTTTTGGCGGTAACTCCTCCAGATAAAAAATGCGAAGACAAGGGTGCTTGCGGACCCAGTGATAAGTGCTTTCCGAAGAAATAGCTGTTTGTCTTATGTTGCCCCAGTTGTTAAGCGCTGCAGGGCATCCTTTTTTGTAGTTTATTTTCAAAGCGAGTGCGAACGCCGCTTTTGCATAGCTTTGGGCTCTGTCTGGTTCATTCGCCCTGCTGGCTATTGCAATAGTGGTGTGGAGGCTGGCTTTGCCGGTATCTGTAGTTGTGATTTTGAGGCGGAGCAGCGGGGAATCTCGTTTGATTTGATGTGCCTTAACTGAAAATGGACTGAGAAACACCGCAAACAGAAAAGAGTGCTTCAGCAAATACCGCATTTTATCAGGATTTAGCGTTGCTCCGGCAATTCGAAAAGATTTTGTATGCTTAAAAGTATAAATTTAATTTGACAGAGCAGAGAGAACGAGCCATTTGAAATTCTTCAATAAGAAAAGCACCGTGCGATCTCAATCACACAATGCTTTTCTGGTTCAGGAACGCCAAATGCTTATTTTTTATGCCCTCCTCCGCCGGAGTTCGCCGGAGCGGGTCTTGATGCTGGTTCGGAGCGGGCTGGAGGCGAGTAATGCTGTTGTGGCTGCGCCTCCTGCCATGTACTTTGGTGATACTGCTGTGCATCACGGGTCTGGTTTGAAATGGGTCGCGCCGGCGGATTGGTATGAGATTGCACAGGTGCAGGAGTATGCCCATTTCCTGAATTGCCCGGTTGAGGGTTCACACGGGGCTGCTCTGTACTGCTGTTTCTATTTTGCTCACTACCCCTTGATCCGGTTGGCGTACTTTGTTCGGCATTTTTGTAATAGGACGCAGGAATGGTCGCATGGGGGCGGGCCGCAGGGGCCTGCTGTTGTGGCAATGATCTTTCATTAGGGCGATTGGTAGCATGGGTGTTCACAACAGCTACAGCGGTGGTGTGTGGGTAGCGGCTTTGGTTTTGCTCCAGATATGCTTTACGTTCCATTGGATGATCGGGGTGAGAATGGTTATAGCTGGCACGTTCAGTTTCCAGCTGTCCGTATTCTTTAAAGCGTTGGGCGCGGCCTGTGCGGTCGGTGTCCCAATCTTTTGTTACGACATCTTTGTTCCGGCGCCTCCAGTCATTTACACCCCTGCTTACGGAGTTGCTGTAACGTCCGTCGCGGTGGTTTGAATAATAGCCATAGCAATGGTTTCCGAATTCAGGGTAACGACGGCAATGATCGGGATTGTAAAAGTACCAATTCATAAAATGATAGGAAGGCATCCCAAAATAGACGGCATGATGACCGGGCCCGTAATAAAACCCCCAATCGTACCAAAACGGATACGGATCCCAGCAGGGTGTTGTGTACCAGGTAGGGTACCCGAACCACCAATTGTAAGGATATGTGGTGTAATTGGCAACATCTGGCGACACGGGCGCAGTGTACTCTTCCTGACTATAGCCATTTTCCTGGGCATATTCCTCTGCAGCTTGAGAATATTCTGCCTGGGCTTGTGGGTTTGAGTTGAGACTTTGTTGCCAATCTTGTGCTGCTTGAGCATTTTGTGCCGTGAGCACCTGATTGAGTGAGTCAGTTTCGTAAAGTGCGTACTGAGGGTCTGTTTTGTAGATATCTCCAAGCACAACTGTCATCTGCATGTTATCGTACAATGTGCTTAGCACATCGGGTTGTTTGATCAGGTCACGGTAGGCAGAACCGGTAACACGCGGATAACTTTGTAAGGTACGGTCGAGGTTTGCCAGATAATCAGCATTGCTACGGTCGATCTGAACAAGGAGTGTATAATTTACAATAGCTTCTTCCTGTGCCGTGCGGTGAATATCTTCTGGGTAACGTACAAGTATATCGGCAATTTCAGCTTCAGATTTGCGATGATCGTAAGCCAGTTCAGAAATCAAGGCTGGGTAGCGGGTCAGATTCCAGATCTTTTCCTGTTCTTCATGACTGTAGGGAGCAAGCATTTCGGTAAACAAGTCGCGGGATTGTTTTTGCATGGCATTGAGCCTAACCACAATCTCCGGGTATTTGGAAGCTTCAAGGATATCCTTCCGGGTATCGGTTGGATATAGTGCAATGGCATCGAGAGCTGCCTGGTTGTCATGTTCTATTTGTTTCATCATGGCCTGATCATCCTGGGCCTGGGCAGTAAAGCCGAAGCAAAGTACGAGTCCGGCAAGCGCAAGTGATCTGCTCGGTTTTTTCATTTCGTGTACGTCTGAGTGATTTAATTAGTTCATCATTCTACTAAGATGGAGCGAAGTTACACACCCTCTGACTTTAAAAAAGGAGTCAGGCATGAATTATTTTGCATTTATTAACAAAAAGGCATCGTATTCCATATTAAAATAAGACGAGAACACTATCTCAAGCACCCCGCCTTCCTTCAGAACCCAATAACATCCATAAAGTGAAGTTCATCTAACAAAGGATGATTCTGAAGGAGGAGCAGCCCCCATGGTTATACCTGATGACAATGCATCACAAGTTATTTAAATGTTGTAACAACGCATTCTTTTTTCTGGAAGACACCGGCACTTCCGACTTATCAGACATAATTACAAAACCACTATCCTGTTTCTTGTATTTTTCCAGATAGTCGAGGTTTATTAAATGGCTTTGATGAACCCTGAAGAAGTTGAATTCAAGAAGCAGGTCTTCATATTCACTCAGGTTTCGAGAGACCAAGATGCGCTTCCCGTTCTTTAAAAAAATAAATGTATATCCTTTTTCTGATTCACACCTCACAATGTCTTTTATAGTAACCACATCAATACTGTCGTGACTTTTTAAGACTATCTTTTTTAAGTCTTTTGTTTGCTGATTTATATGAGTAGACAAGGCTTCCAGGTTTAATTGAAGCGAGGTATTATGTGCTACCTGGGCCCGCTGAACTGCGCTGATCAGCTCGGTAGTGACAATTGGTTTCAGGATATAATCAAATGCGCAGAATTTAATGGCTTGCAGCGCATATTCCTGGTGGGCGGTCGAGAAGATGACTTTAAAGTTTATTTCCGGCAATTGCCGGAGCATGTCAAAGCCCGTTCCGTCGGGTAATTCTACATCCAGTATTACCAGGTCGGGCTTGTGGAGGGTAATGGCCTTTACCCCGTCTGCAACGCTTCCTGCCGTTGACACTACAGATACATCTTTGCAATATGTGCTAAGGGCATCCAGGAAGAGGGCTGTAACGCTGACAGAATCTTCGACAATAATCAGTTTAAGCATTCGTTGAGGGGTATGTGTTGAAAAAGGTACAAAATGGTATCCAGATTGTGTTCCTGTTTATTCAGGACATGATCGGGACTCTGAAGGTAACCCTGGTTCCGGCGGCTTCTCCGGCGACGTCTTTCAAATCGACGATGACAAAATTTATTTTTTCTTTACTGTTTTTATTTAGGAAGTGGAGCCGCTGTTCGGTAATCGATGTGGCGAGAGAAATATGCGTCGGCGCCGATCCTTTCCTTATTTCACCCGACTTCGTTCTTCCAACGCCGTTATCTTCAATATTAATCTCAATTACATCCGATTTGAGCATAAGAGATACGGATATAGTGCCACGGCCTGTCTTCTTGTTGGCCAGCCCGTGTTCTATAGCATTTTCAATGAAGGGCTGTGCGAGCATGGGCGGAATCGAAATCAGGTCAGCTTCTATCCCCTCTTCTAGCTGCAGCTGATAATCGAACTTACCGTTAAAATGTAAATGCTGTAATTCGAGGTAATAACCCAGGGTTTTCACCTCTTTGGAAATGGAAATGTACTCTGTTCTTGAATTTTCAAGTATCATACGGATGAGATGAGAAAAATCAGCAATATACCGGGAGGTGTCGGCAGCCGAATTATTCAGCAAAAAATGTTGAATGTCGACCAAGGCATTAAAAATAAAGTGAGGATTCATTTGCGAACGCAACAGTTTCTGCTCCAGTTCGAGTTTGGCCTGCTGCTGACGGGTTTCGTTCCATCGGTAATACAGAAATCCCGCAATGCAGATAAGGGTCAGACCAATTAACAGGCCAGTGAAAAGGAGTTGTTTTATTTTAGAATCCTTCTGGAGCAACACCAGTTCTTTTTGAGAAAGTATTTTATCTTTTTGCAGCATCAGCACTTCGGTCTGCTTTTTTTTCATTTCGTAATTGAGCTCAAGGCTTGACATCTTATTTGAAATATCATTGCCATGGATGCTATCCTCAAGGGCTGAATAGATTAGATAATAGGAATGAGCATCCTTATACTGCCCGACAGCACTAAAGTGATTGGAAATGTTAAGATACCCGTTTTTGATTTGTTCCCTTACATTTTCCTCTCTGGCATAAGCAAGGCCTTTTTGAAAGAATGCCAATGCTCGTTCTGTTTGGTGAAGCGAGTCGTAAACAGCGCCCAGATTATAACAGGGTTCGGCAAGGTCCTTCACTCCTGATGCCCGATAACTGTTATAACTTTTTAGGTAGAAATTCAAAGCATGCACATAATCCCCTTGTTTAAGATAAACGGATCCGATTGAAAGATTGGTCCATCCTTCGGCCTCTTTCAATGACTTATCGGTAATCAGTGGAAACTCCTT
>Ga0206851_1280_pt1 | contig 9819 bp, 9 predicted proteins | sample Alteio_BWOrgCont_13_FD_152904 | JGI IMG/M metagenome (GOLD analysis project Ga0206851, IMG submission 152904) | Enriched cells from forest soil in Barre Woods Harvard Forest LTER site, Petersham, Massachusetts, United States -... | ecosystem: Environmental > Terrestrial > Soil > Temperate forest > O... | reverse complement strand
GCCAGGTAAACTGTTTTAGCACTTTTGAGGAGAGTCCGTTTGTTATGCTATTCCCGGCAGCCTGTTCAACCGCCTGGAAGATCGAATCAGGCGACTCCGGATCGCAGTAATAAGCATCATTTTCGAAATATTCGTATGCATCCCCTTTTCTCGTAATTACAATATTACAGCCCATGGCCGCTGCCTCCAATGAACTGAGTCCGGTCGTTTCAAACCAACTCGGCAGGACGTGCACTTTAGCTTTCCGGTAATAATCCAGCAACAGTTTTTGTTCAAGGAAGTCTATGAACTCGATATTGGGACCTGCTGCCCGTTTACATTGTTCGTAGTAATCGATCTGATTCGTTGCCACGGCGCCAATCAGAACCAGGCGGTATGGAGTACCAACCATTGCCCGGATCAGATTCAACTGATTTTTTCTTCCTTCTATTCTTGCCACACAAAGTATCAAACGTTCATCCCTTGGTATTTCTGTCGTTCCTGGCGTGAAAAGCATTTTATCAATTCCATTTGGTATGATTCTGTACTCCTGCTGAATATTATAAGCATGAGATAGCCGGTCATATTCGCTTTTCGAATTTGGTAATAACATGCGAGTCGTCCGAACGATTTTCCGGATGGATTTCTTCTGGCCATTCAATAGAAAATATCTGCTTTTTATTTTAACGCCATTTGCCACGAACCTGGCCAAAGCTTTCAGATATTCAATCAGGTCAGGAGACAGGAATCTGAATACGAGTGCGGACGGACCTTGTCTTGCTTTTTTTTCATATTCGGAATAATCAACAAAAATGGTTGATACCACGAAGGGTTTGCTGGTGCGGCTGATGTGTGGAAGGATGTCATCCGGACGAATGATATTGAAAAAATGAAGAAGATCATAGTTCGTATAGTCGGGTATCTGGTCTGCGAGAAAAATATCCACTTCAATACCCAACATCCTCAGTCCGGCCGCGGTATTTACAATCTGGATGGTATCGCCGCCTTTATCACTGAATAGTGATGACCTTGAAATAAATGCGACTTTCATGACCTGGATTTTTTCAGGATATTTTTCCGGTCAAATTCTTCAAAAACATGGCTGAATGCTAATGCCCAGATCGTGTATTCAGCAACATTGAAAAAAAAACTTCCCGTGAATTGATAGATGAATATAAAAATAAAAAGACCGAGTCGATAATAGTTCGAATAGGTTTTAGTCCGAAAAAAGAAGAACCATTCGAAACCGAACCGGATGATCAAACCAGCGAAACCATAAATAGCAAAAGTTTCGGCCACTGCATTGGGAATAGTGATTGCATTTACATTGAAAACCGTATTATAGAAGTCGTTCCATATCTGTATGCCGATTAATTTTAATTGCCCAAGTCCGATGCCGAAATATATGCTTTTTTCCTTCGCCACACTCCAGGCCAGTCTGAAGGAATCTGAAGACCTTCCCTTGAACGACGTGTCCCTGCCACTGAAAATATTTTTAAGTCTAAAGTAAAAGGGATTATTGGGATAAACATAATAGAGAACAACAAAGGCGAGCAATATAAGCAGTCCTGCCATAAACGCATATCCGGCGACATCTTTTTTCATCAGAAATGAGCGTATATCCGGAAAAAAAAGAATTCCAAAACTGATTGACAGGCCCAGGATAGCTCCCAGAGAAAAAGAAATAATCAACGGGAAGGTAACCATGAAAAATACATAACCCGCATTGGGATATTTAAAGAAGATTATTTTTAGATAATAATAAAAGGCAAGAGGTATGAGAAGCGTAGAATAGTAGGAGGGTTCATAGGTAAACAGACTAAGACGTGGAAATTTAGTAAGCCCGGTAGAGACATCATACACCGACCACATGATTCCGCGGGCAGCCGGAATAAAGAAAAGGATACAGGCAATGCAAACAAGAAAAAAATTTATTTTCAATAGCTGCCTGAAAATGGTTCTCAGTGAGGTGGTTACTTGCAGAAACCGGATCATGGTTAAAATGAACACGAACACGGTGAACAGAAGGACATAGGATTTGAAATAATAATATAAGTCTATGCCCTGTCGGTAGTGAATATATGCAAACGGAATTGTCAGGATAAAGAACACCCACCAATACTCGATTTTATTCTGTCTGTATAACCAGATGAGAAAAAAGGGTGTAAGAATAGCTGTGTACAGTAAACCAAATGGCAGAAATACTGAGTTGAGAAAAAAATACAGAACGGCAAATGGTAAATATTTATTGATTCTTGTCAGGTTGGCCATACTATCGGAAGATTTGCCTGTTTTCTCCGTCCGAAACTACACATTTTGTTACAAGCTGAACAATAGAATTACATTGCAAAGAGACAATTCTTAAAAACGGTTCATGGTTTCGATCACTCTTTCGATTTCGATGGTCGTATGGAAGGATGAAATGGGCAAACTGATTGTGGTACGATGGATCTCATCAGCAATGGGGGTTGGCTCTTTATCGAGAATACCTTTCATGGCAGTTTGTTTATTGGGTGTTACCGGATAGTGGATCTCGGTTTTAATTTCATTCTTTAGAAGAAATTCCCTTAATCGGTCCCGGTTTTCATGACGGACGTTGAAAATATGGTAAACATCCAGAAAATCTTTTTGTACTGCGGGCTTTATGAAATCGTTCTTTAATCCCTGCCTGTATAATGAGGCCAGATTTCTCTTGTGGTCATTCATCTTATCGAGGTATGGGAGCTTGATGGACAGAAAAGCAGCCTGCAATTCATCGAGCCGGGAATTGTAGCCGATTTTTTCATTATAATATTTCACCTGAGATCCGTAATTTCTTAAAATTTGTACCGACCGGAAGAGCGTCTCGTCGGAAGTGTTTACAGATCCCGCATCCCCCAACGCACCCAGGTTTTTCGTTGGATAAAAGCTAAATGCCCCTAAATCTCCGAAACTCCCGGCTTTTTTATTCCCGTATGCAGCTCCATGTGCCTGGGCACAATCCTCAATCACCCTTAAGTTTCGTTTACGGGCAATCGACATGATGCGTTCCATATCACATAATTTACCATACAGATGTACGACCAGAATTGCCCTTGTATTGCCGGTTATTTTTTCTTCTATTTTATCCGGATCGATATTATACGTTGAGATGTCAGGTTCAACCAAAACAGGTTTCAGACCTGCATGTAAAACAGCCAGTATGGTTGCGATATACGTATTGGAAGGAACAATCACTTCACTTCCCTTTTCGAAATTGCATGCTTTCAGGGAAAGCAGCAGGGCATCCAGGCCGTTGGCTACACCGCAACAGAAATCAGTACCGCAATAGGCTGAAAAATCTCTTTCAAAGTTTTTAACCCGATTCCCCAAAATAAACCATCCACTCTTTATTACCTCTTCGAATGAATTGGTAAAAGCACGCATAAAGGGTTCATTCACTTTACCGAGGTCTTCGTATTCGATCATTTCTTATATGGTTCAAAGATGTAGTCCTGCTGGTCAAAATATTCGGAAGCGAGAACCATCAGAATAGCATCCGGTGAGAATTGATCCATCGTATGCCAGTCACGGGTCTGCAGTATAAGACATTTGGACGGTTGATCCAGCATAAAATAATTTTCATCCTGGCCATCATTATTGTAGATCCGACAACTTCCTTTCAGGCAAATGGCTGCCTGTATGGTTGTTTTATGCCTGTGACCACCACGTGCGGAATTGTCCACGCCATAGATATAGAATATCCGTTTTATGTCGAACGGGATTGTTTTTTCTATTACCGTGAGATTACCCCGGACATCGATAAACGTTTTCAGATCTATGAGATATGCCATTTTTTATTTGATTCCGTTCAGTTTATAAATATGATCATGCAGGCTGGTCATAAAAAGGCTTTTCTTAAACAGAGGTAATCTGCCTTTATACATCAGGAAAATTACATTTTTTATATACTCGAGAAGAACTTTACCGGATCCGGGAGATGTTTGCCTGGCCCCCTGTGGATTTTGTTTGAAACCTGAACGGATTACCTGTTCGCCGGTATTTAGTAAAAGACGGATGTATGGGAAATAGAGAATTTCTTTCACGTCCTTATCGAGTTCATATAATGCGCCACAAAAAGCCACTTTGTCGTCCGTATAGAATTTCAACCCGTGAAAATGGAAAAATATCAAAGGATGCTGTGTCCCTTTTTGTTTGTCTGTTATAATGGGTCGTCCATTTTTGTCTTCAATAAAATATTGCTGAACATTCCAGGGCGCCAGCCCTCCGCCAGGATTTTGCATAACATGAACACCCGGAAATCTTTCGGTCCAGTCATCAAGGTATTTCTGGTCCCCGAATTTTCCATCTTCCAGATAAGCAAAACACCATTCAATACATCTGTCGCGCCACCAGGTCAGCGCGTTCAAACCATTTTGATCATTTTTAAAGTACATGAACTGGACGCAATAAATACCATGGGTAGCCGATACATCATAATCCCTGGTATACCTGTGTTCAGAAATGATAATGGATTTGTCATTCAGCTCATCAAACAGAACCTGAGGGTTTTCATAAAAGATCATATCTGCATCTACATAGGTGCAGGAAGGCAATTGAAATTTTTCAATACAGTATAAGATGATGGATGGTGTACAGGTCCAGCAATACTCGGCCGTCGTTCTGCCGGATTTTACCTGCTTTAATTTTTCATCTTCGAAATCAGACAGTGAAATAGCTGTTAGCTCTGTTTTGTTTAGGTTTTTCAGGTATTCGTAACAGGCATCATCAAAGGCAACGACGTATAAATGAAAATTTGTTTTGGTTTTTTTCAGTGATTCAAAGAGCTCCAGGCCCCGGGAAAGATAATTAGAATCAAAAAGAGTGCAGAAATTAAGCATGGATGCCGGCAAATAATTTATTGATTTTCCTTTTTAGTAATATCAGGGGGATTTTCATTTTTTCCGCTTGTATTTTTCGTAAAATAGCCTGTCTGCATTCATCCAGCAAAGGATCTTTATACTGCAATATTCCTTTATCTGCCAATTCCAGTGCAAAACCATATTGACGTTCAAGCAGTGCGAAGACAATCATCAGGAGCAGGCTTCGGATGGACAGGTCTTCGGGGCTGCGAAGATAGGTCAATTCGGCCCATCCGGGAGATGATCTGATGATTCTCTCGCTCAAAAATCCTCCGATTTGCTGTGCGTAATTGTTCCGTAGTCGCTGGGTTCCCTTTACATTCATGGAAGACAGCCAAAAGCCCTGGGTATGCATTTCCTGCATAACAGCATATAGTTTGTCTTCATTCTTGTATGCATCCATGATGCCAGGTTCAAATTCGGCCAGCAAAACCGTTTCCTGAATTTCTGAAGGCAGGCTTTTGTAAAGACGCAGATCTGTACCCTGTGTATCAACCTTAAACCAGTCGATATAGGTAATATTTGCTGATTGCAATGTTTCTTCCAGCGTAACTGCAGGAAGAACAGTAATTTTTTTTACATCAAAAAGAGGTTTAAATAACCATGGTTTAAGTTTTTCTTCATCCGGTTCCAGCATACTGGAACAGAACGGAGAACTGGTTAAATAAAACGGGGTATTGTCGGAAGGAGTGGGGGCCACTATCCGGTTAACATGTATAAATTTTCTATAAGATTTATTTGACTGTTCGCTGATCTGGAACTCCCGGTCATCAGCATCGAATGCTACACAATAAGCATATTTTGAAATGTATTTCCATTTGGAATGAATACCGCCAGAGGCACCGATATCGATAAGTACCGGCGGCTGATCTCGGAAATATTCAGTTTGAATGATCTTATCAATTATTTTCATTCCTTTATTTTGAAAAGTAATCCCTTGTATTGAATTTTTTTCCCATCGAGAAAAATAAATGAATCGTTTTGATGCTCTGATATAAGTGTATACATATCAGACAAAGTCTTTTTCACCCTATCGTAATTTAACATCCGGCACGGGTAACTGGCTTTATATATTTCTGGCGGAACAAGTTGTATGCAAATCCGGTCCCTGTGTTCGTAGTTGAAGTATGTATTATCAATCAGGATATACGGAATATTATACTGCATTAAACCTGTGAGCATTTTATAAGGTTCCTCCAGATAAGGCAAAACGCATGAAAGCAGCAGAAGATCAGGTAAGCCCTGCTTAGCAATCATTTCTTCGGGAGTGTAAAAAAAATGCAGGAATTCGTCCTGAAAATATTGCTGACCGGCAGTGACAAAATTTTCCTGTTCAATAATATTCCATTGCAATCCCGGCAGTTCAGCCAGGAAGATCCGGTTTTGGTAATAGGAACTACCCAGGGAGCCTCCGAAATCAGCTACTTTCAGGGAGCCTTTATTTTGCGCTGCTATCCACATCAATGCAGATAACAACGGCCACGAATATTGAATGTTGTCAAATAAAACCGAATCACGCTCATAAACGGCTTCTCCGTTCTTTACTTTCAGCAAGGCTTGTTTTACTTTATCCAGTATAGCCGAATCATCATAAGTGTCCGTCAAATCCTTTGCTTCCTGCCAGTTTTTATAATCACCAGACCATCCATACTTTCCGGCTTTTTTTAACAACGTTAAGAAAATCGGTGGGACGAGTTGTTTTATAAAACTTAAAGGCCGGCTTGAAGTCATATATTTTTATAAATCAGGGCTTTAATGCCATTCTTAACCTGCGTCTGATTTTTTTCCATAAACTGGGATTCATCGCTTTTTGATGATAATTGCAAAAGGCACGATAGGCCTGCATGTTTTGGGATATTTCTACACGGGATACTTTTACAGGTTCCATAGCGACGGGAGCCGGCAATACATATTCGAATCCGTTATTTGTACCGCTGCCGTCACCGCCTATGTTTGATACAAGTGATTTTCCGGGGTAAAGGGTATATTTATTTTCCAAAAACGCAGATGCGTACCATCGAATAGCCCATGAACCTGTTTTTCCGGAAATCTGATCTTTAAGCATTTGGATGTAAGGATACCTTCCGTCAAACTCAAATTCTTTACACTGGTTTGATTCAACGAGCCTGTTCAGGAGCAGGCTTGCATCCGGCTGAAAGATATCCCAGCCTCTTTTCCAGGTAGCCCAACCAAAGCAGTCAGCACCCCGAAGAAAAAAAGTATCCGGCAAGGTTTCATTAACAGGTAACAGATAGCCATGTATGCTGATCACATTTTCGTCATTTTCATACAGGCGAAGGCCCTCATTTATGAAGTCAAGGAAGAAAGGGGAAGTAACCTGATCATCTTCCAATACAACTACCTTTCCATACTGGGAAATAATTTGTTGAACACCATCCAGGATATTGGCAGACAAGCCGAAGTTTGATTTTCGTTCTACAATGCTGACCGAATTGAAATGCTGAACGGTTTTAAGATAGTCTCTGACCTGTGCTATCTGCTCGCCGGAGCTGCCTTCTTTCGGACCATCGGAAAATACGATCAGGTCACTCTGAGCCGACAATTTATTTTTTTGAAGCGCTTCAATGGTTCTTCTTGTATGAACAGGTCTGTTATATGTAAATAACGCAATGGGAGCTGGCTTCATCAAATCAATTTTTTTAAAAAACTTGTTTCCGAAAAATCCCTTGTATATGGCACGGGCCCCGCAAATTTCGAGATTTTCCACGAGTTTTTGTCAAAGGGAAAGGGGGCGAAGTAATACTTTCTTTCCGAATTGTCGATAATCAGCCAACCGTTCTTTTTCAATTTTGGGATACCACGCTTAATACATGAAGGCCTTGCCCGACCATCCACGACGACAATATCGAAATAACCGTCCGGATAGGAATCTATGGATTTTGCATATTGCTCAAAATTTTTGCCCTTGTAAGCGGGATCTGCAGATATATAGTCGTCCGGATTTTTGAATCGTTTATGATCGAAGCCCGGATCGTTTAGTGGTTCAACGAGCATGTAGCGATAATTTTGAATTTCCTGTTCGTCAAGCTGTTTTTTCATATTAGAATACCAGGAATGATCGTGTTCTACTGAAACTACTTCCTGAACCCTTGATATCCAGAACAGGGTGGATCCGCCTGAACCGTATTCAAATACCCGCATATCTTTCCGTATGATTTTTTTTAAGAACCGTATTGCGGAGAAGCTTATCCAGGGACTTCTGTCGTTCACCGAATTCCGGCCGGGTGCAAGGTGATCACGCCAGTCGGTGTAATATCTGACTGATGAAATGAAAGTGTTCAACCGGGGTTTATTCCAGAGTGATCTCAATGTTTTTTTCAGGTAAATGACAGGGTCTGGAACAGGCATAGGAAGATAATTATGGATTGATAACAGGAATTTCCTGCGTTTTTTTCTGAATATAGAACCGAATTATCAAATAGTAAATGGCAAAATAACATGCGTTTGATGCGATGGACACTGCGCCCGCTCCATAAACACCAAATCGTGGTATTAAAAACAGACTGAGACCCAGACTTATGCAACAAACAAATAGTCCCGTAATGGAAACTATATGTGTTTTTTCAAAGTAAACCAGATAGTTGGTATAAACCGGCGTAAGCGCCGACAAAATCTGGGATATCAGAAGCAGTGGCAGAATGTATAAGGTCTCGTGATATTTGCTTTGTATTATTCCCAATGAAAGGATAATCCATACAAAAAGCTGAATAGAACAGGAAAGAATGGCAAAGATCAGAAAAAGCCTTACGATTAATTTCTTTGTTTTTGCGACATTTTTCAGAAGATCTTTTTCTTTCAAAAAAAGAGGAAGCCACGCATTTTGAAAAGATGTAAAAATCATAGGGATCACACCTGCGCAGGAAACAGCCAGATAATAATAGGACATCTCTTTGAAAGAGCCGTATTTCTCAAGAAAAAATTTATCGCTGAAATTTATTACTATTCCAAATACTGCTGATAACATTACGGGGACTGCCAGTTTAAGTCCGGCCAGCGCTATTTTACGGCTAAAGCGGGTACGCACTTCCTTTATGAATATAAAAACGAAACTCAGGAAGAGAATTGCCTCCACCAGATAGGTTGTTTCCAGACGAACTCTGACTCTGTCATGATTCTTCAGGATAAATAAAAAAGCTGTTGCGAAAATATTTATGCAAATAATTCTCAGAAAATTATACTGCTTGAGCTGTCTTATCTTTTCTGAGGTAAATAAAAAATTGGTAAGCATGAAATTGCCGATCGTGACAACCAGGGCCAGCAGGACAGACCCCCGGTATTCAGCATAGTGAATCTGGTTTTTGAACAGGATTTTCACAAAGATGAAATCCCAGTTAAAGAAATAAATCGGGAAAATGACAAAGGTTAGGATAACCGCGAGCAGACAAAAGATTGTAAATAAAAGGCGTCCCCTTTCTTCTTCGTTTTCAAAGTCGTGATAAAATTTACTTATTGGAATGTACAACCCAAAATTCAGAACCACCGAGAAGGTAAAAATGATAGACAACAGATACCCATACAAACCATATTCGTCCTGGGTCATCAGTCTTAAGTATACGGGTAGTAATATAACCCCCGCCAATTTCACCAGTATGTCAATGCTGAGAACAGCGAACAGACGATTAATCAATAGGTTGTCCTTGTATTGCGCCACCCAATTTTTCATTGATATGGATATTTTTATCGGCATGCCGGTATGAAGGTTGTGTGGATGGTTAGTGCTACATGTTCCCCTTGAAATTCCTGATTTTCCGGTGCAATTCCAGGTACAGACCCAGGAGGAAACAAATGCCGAGCCCGATCAGTGCGCCAAAAGACAATGATTTGACAAGCGAATAGGATTGTGGCAATACGGGGCTTTTGAATTCATCAATAACATTGACCGGTTTCGAGTTTGTGCTCAGCCAGTAGATTATGGTTCCTTTCTCATTGATCAGTTCGG
>Ga0206851_1278_pt1 | contig 9869 bp, 5 predicted proteins | sample Alteio_BWOrgCont_13_FD_152904 | JGI IMG/M metagenome (GOLD analysis project Ga0206851, IMG submission 152904) | Enriched cells from forest soil in Barre Woods Harvard Forest LTER site, Petersham, Massachusetts, United States -... | ecosystem: Environmental > Terrestrial > Soil > Temperate forest > O... | reverse complement strand
TGCGCAGCGCCATGGCGTACCAAAGTGGTATGATGATGCAAATAAATTAATAAACGATCCGGAGATCAATGCAGTCTATATTGCCACGCCACCGGCTTTTCACGAAGAGTACGCCAGGCAGGCACTGATGGCAGGCAAATTTGTGTATGTAGAAAAGCCCATCACCACTACCGTCGCATCATGCAAGAGAATGATGGAAGCGGCTGAAATGCATAAGGGTAAGCTTTGCGTAGCTCACTATCGCCGGGCCCTTCCTTATTTTAATGAAATGAAAAAGACATTGGAACAAGGACTTATCGGCAAGGTAAAAATGATCAGGCTCGCCATGTTTCAGTCTTACAGAACCGAACTGATCGCAAAGACAGAGTATAACTGGCGGGTAGTGCCGGAAATTTCCGGAGGGGGTTTGTTTTTCGACCTGGCGCCCCACCAGCTGGATATATTAATTTGGTTATTGGGGGACCCGGTGAGCTATTGCGGAAAAGCGATTAACCAGGCAGGCTTGTACGAAGCGGAAGATAGCGTATCGGGAACCATGCGACTGGCGGACAATATTTTGTTCACCGGCAATTGGTGTTTTACCATGCCTGAGTTTATGCAGGAAGACAGTTGCGAAATCATGGGAGATAAAGGCACCATACAATTTCCGGTATTCGGCAATCAGTTCACTCTGCAAAATAAAAACGGTTTGCAAAGTTTTGATTTTGTGCATCCGGAGCATATTCAGCAACCCATGATACAGAAAGTGGTGAATTACTTTTTGGATAAAGGTGATAATCCCTGTTCCGCCAACGAGGCACTGAAGAGTATGTGCGTTATGGAAGCGTTCCTGCAAAAAAATAAATGAACTCCATTTTCATGCACTCCGGAAATTATCTATTTGTTTTTTTATGTATGGTATCCGGTTGTCAGACCAATGACGCCAAACCAAAACCGTCGAATATTGCTTCTAAACCCGAATATAAACCGGTCATCATTAAAAACGGAATGGAAAACGGTCATCCTTCCGGTATCCGTATCGCCATTCAAACCACAAAGGATTCGGATAAGTCAACCACCTATAAACTTCTTTCTTCCTATCAGGGCTCTCCGGTAGGATTTTTAATTGTGATTCCCAGAGAAACAGATGGCAGGCAACAAGTGAGCCCCTCCTATATTAAAAGTCTCGGAGAACCCAGTAACCTGTTTTTGCATTTACTGGCAGAACAATACAAACAAAAATTAGATTCCACGACTAAAATGGCGGATTCGATTCCTTTTATATGTATGAATCTGTATAGTGTACTGGGTCCTCCTGATAAACTCAAAGAGGGAGACTGGATCGCAGCCCAGTACAAACTTTTCTTTGACGCCGACACAAACGGGGAGGATGCCGAACTGTTTATGAATATCGCCACGGGGAAATGGATTGAGTTCGCCGAAAAAGACGATGAATATCGGGCTCACCTGATGCATATTTTTAGCCGTAGCAATAAACTGAAGTAATTTCTTACCGACAATCATTACAGGTAAAAAAAATGCTGTCCCTTAAAGAGACAGCATTTTAGGTTCTACCCGGTGGTTAGTTTAAATTTTAATCACCTTTAGCAGTTTTCTTTGATTGCCCTGTACAACTTCCACATAGTACATGCCGTGTCCGAGTTGATTGCCGAAATGGATGGGTGTATCAATCGGCCCGTGTAATTGAACAACCACATGACCCAGGACATCGAATACTGTTACTGTGGCGTCTGCCTTGCTGTTACTGTGAATCATAAGTGTGAAGAAACTTTCCGACGGGTTCGGATAGGCTTCCGCCGTCATCACTGTTGCCTGCACTGTATCCGTTGCCTTTGTGGTGGCCGGTTCAAAAGTCAGGCTATCCGATGATGTTGCCATGGTGTTGTCTGTAAGAGAAGTAACACTGATTTTCTTGGTTCCGTAACTGGAGCAACCCCCGGCGTTGGTAACCGTGCAGGAATAGGTACCTCCGGTACTTACCGTGATGCAACTTGTTTTGGCGCCCGTGCTCCATTGATAACTGCTACATCCGGATGGTGCACAAAGCTGGGTAGGCTTTGTTTTTGTGCAATAACTGTTTCCGGTTATGTTACAGGTTACGGGTTGGGTGATGGTAACCGTCTTGCTGCAGGTGCTGCTGCAACCGGTACCGTTTGATACGGTCACAGAGTAATTGCCAGCCGCACTCACTGCAATACAGCTTGTTTTGGCTCCCGTGCTCCACAGGTAACTGGAACAACCTGCCGGTGCACATAACTGGGTGGTCTGTCCCTGGCATATGGTTGTATTACCTGATATCAGACAACTGGGCGACGCACTAACGGTGATGGTCACACTATTCGATTTCTGGCAACCCGTTGCAGTAATGGTCTCTGTTAATGTATAGGTTGTTGTTACGGAAGGACTGGCTACCGGATTGGATATGGTTGTTGAACTCAAACCCGCTGCCGGTGTCCAATAGTAAGTATGTCCTGCAATCGCGGCGCTGCCCAGTGTTACACTCTTTCCGTTACATATGGTAACGCCATTCCCGGTTGTTGCTGTTGGCGGTGTTCCGGTTTTAATGGTTACACTGCTTGAACTGGTGCATCCTGCCGCGTTGGAAACGGTAACCGTATAAGTGCCTGCTGCGCTAACCGTAATGCAACGTGTTGTGGCGCCTGTGCTCCATCGGTAGGTGGTACAACCGGCCGGCGCACAAAGAGATACCGGTGTTCCCTGGCAAATGCTCGTACCACCCGTGATGGTTGAAACTGGCCCTGCTGTAACGGTGATGGTTACACTATTCGATTTCTGACAACCTGTTGCCGTGATGGTTTCTGTTAATGTGTAGGTAGTTGTTACTGTCGGACTGGCTACCGGATTGGATATGGTGGATGAACTTAATCCTGTGGACGGTGACCATGAATACGTATGACCTGCAATGGCTACAGTTCCAAGCGTTACACTCTTTCCGCTGCATATCGTTGCGTTGCCTCCTGTGGTGGCTGTTGGCGGTATGCCCGTGGTAATGGTGATACTGCTTGAGCTGGTACATCCCGCTGCGTTGGAAACGGTAACGGTATAAGTGCCCGCAGTGCTCGCTGTGATGCAACGTGTCGTAGCGCCTGTGCTCCAGTAATACGTGGTACAACCCGCCGGTGCACAAAGGCTGACCGGTGTTCCCTGACAGGTGCTGGTGCCACCCGTGATGGTGGAAACCGGCGCAGGACTAACGGTAACGGTCACACTATTTGTTTTTTTACAACCTGTTGCGGTGATGGTTTCTGTTAAAGTATAGGTGGTTGTTCCTGTCGGACTGGCTACCGGATTGGATATCGTTGATGAACTCAATCCTGTGGACGGTGACCATGAATAAGTATGACCTGTTATGGCCGCACTGCCGATGGTAACACTCTTTCCCGAACAGATCGTTACATTATTGCCGGTTGTTGCTGTTGGTGGCGGATTCACAGTAACAATCACGTTTGAAGAAGCGCTGCCGCATGCATTGGTGATGGTTAAGGAATATGTACCTGCCGCGGTCACGGTGATGGTTGGTGTTGTTGCACCTGTGCTCCATGTTCCTCCACCGGTATTACCGGAAAGTATAACACTTCCTCCCGTACAGAATGTAAGTGGTCCGTTCGCTGTGATCACCGGTTTAACGGGTGACTGGCTAAACGTTACAACTATAATATTTGACGTGATACTTCCGCAGGCATTTGTATTTGTTACAGAATAACTGCCCGGTGCTGTTACGGTGATGGATGTGGTTGTTGCTCCTGTGCTCCAGGTTCCTCCTCCCGTATTACCGGAAAGTATAACACTTCCTCCGCTACAGAATGCAATGGGACCATTTGCGGAGATGACAGGAGTAGCAGGTGGCTGGCTCAGCGTCACAACGATCACATTGGACGTTGCGCTGCCGCATGTATTGGTATTTGTAACTGAGTAACTGCCCGGAGCAGTTACGGTGATAGTGGGCGTTGTTGCTCCTGTACTCCAGGTTCCTCCACCTGTATTACCGGAAAGTATAACACTTCCTCCGCTGCAAAACGAAACAGGTCCGCCCGCAGTGATAACAGGCGTAGCAGGTGGCTGACTCAGAGACACAACAATCACGTTTGACGTTGCGCTGCCGCATCCGTTGGTGTTTGTTACTGAATAATTGCCCGGAGCAGTTACCGTGATGGATGCTGTTGTCGCACCCGTGCTCCAGGTTCCGCCATCGGTATTGCCGGACAGTGTAACACTGCCACCGCTGCAAAATGACGTTGATCCGCCTGCTGTTATGACGGGCGTAACCGGTAATTGATTTACGGTAACTGTAACCGTGTTTGAATTCTGGCAACCGGTTGCAGTAATCGTTTCTGTTAATGTATATGTAGTAGTTGAAGTCGGATTGGCTACCGGATTGGCAATGGTTGAAGAGCTGAGCCCGGTTGCCGGTGTCCATACATACGTATGACCTGTTATCGGCGCACTGCCTATACTTACACCGGTTCCATTGCAGATATCTGCGTTCGATCCCGCATCTGCTGCAGGAAGGGGATTCACGGTTACGATAATATGATTTGAAACAGCATTTCCGCAATTACTGGTATTGGTTACAGAGTAATCTCCGCTGCTGGTTACATTGATGGTCGGGGTGGTTGCTCCTGTGCTCCATGTTCCGCCATTTGTATTGCCCGAAAGTGTAACATTGCCGCCCTGACAGAATGATATCGCACCCGAAGCGGTGATGGTGGATGCCGAAGCCTGCGAGGCAACGGTTACTATATTATTGGCCAAAGAAATGGCTCCGGCCGTTGTAAGACCCCTGCCGATAAGACTCGAATTTCCTAATAAATGAATGGCGCCGCTTGCAACGATGGTACCCTGGAAAAGAGAACCATCACCCAGATCAACTTCACCATTTATCTGCCAGTATACATTACAAAGAGAAGCTCCATTGATTAATGTAACAGTTGACAATGTATTAGTGGCTAATGCGCCGTCTATTTTAAATATAAACAAGGCGTTTGGATCACCACCTCCGTCAAGGGTTAAATTGCCATTTAATGTGGATGCTGCCCCCAGGCAGTAAACATTGGGTGCGAGCGACTGTCCGTTTCCCAGTGTAGTGGTTAAGACCGGGCCACAGTTTACTGCACTTAAATCTGCATATGCATTGGCTACATCGATGGCCGCCTGTGCCGAACCGGGATCTGCAACATGTTGTTGCCCCACCAGCGTTCCGGGAGGAAATGCCGTAAATGCTCCTGCGTTTGTTCCAACGTTACCGGTTACCACAGTAGACGCCGATGTGTTGCTGAATGCACCGGCGCCGGTAAATAATGCATAGCTGGCAGTGGTACCTAAATTAGGCGCCTGTGCCAGCATGATACAGGGTAATAAAAACAAAACAAAGACGGTTAAGGTAAGGAGTAAATTTTTTTTCATTTTGCAAGATTTTATTTTGAACGGCAATTAATTTTTGAAATTAGATTAGTTTATCACCGACTCCTTTACAGAATTTTAGAAAAGAGTGACAAAATTCACAGATTCTGATTTTTGAAAATCTGATTTAAAAAATGCGGTAGCACAAGCGGTAGCGGAGCATCGCAGTAGACACAAAAACAAAACGGCTAAAGGCTTTCGAGGGAAATAAATTCTTTGCCGTTCATCTTTTTAAAATAGGAGGGGGTCACGCCGGTCACCTTTTTGAACTGCCTGGACAGATAGGTTACGTTTCTGTAAAGGAGTTTATCAGCAATCGCAGACAGACTTAGTTCATTATATATAAGCAGGTCTTTTACGCGTTCAATTTTATGAGCAATGATAAAATGTTCAATGGTAACGCCTTTCACTTCTGAAAAAAGATTGGAAATATATGTGTAATTATAATGTAGTTTTTCACTCAGATAGCAGGAAAACTTCATTTTTGGGAGATCTTCGTTGGAATGAATCATCTGCACGATCAGGTTTTTCGTCTTTTCAATTAATATGGCCTTGTTATCATAAATCAACTCGAGACCGGATTGATGCAAAGCAATTTTTAAACATTCATGGGTTTGGGGTAGCATCATGTCGTCTAATTCCACTTCACCCATTTCCAAAAAGGTATATCCCAGACCCAGTTTTTGTAATTCGGATTTCACCACAATTTTGCAGCGAATGCATACCATGTTTTTTATGAAGAGCTTCATATGATTCCTGCGGGTTAAGGTTTGTAATATCAGCAGGGTACGATGGGTAGCCATCCATTTGTAATAGTGGATTCAGAAGTAATTAATTTTTAGGGCAAAAGATGACATGAGATATGACGATCAGATCATATCGGAATTTCGGGGAACTGGAGAGAAGGAATGATGACGAAAATTATCAGGTTTATTAATTTCCTAAATTAGTCGACATAAACTTATAAAGTTTATATCCTTGTTAGAATTTGTTACATAATTCACAGATTGCGTTAATCATTTTCAATTCTCCTGATTTTTATTTTTTTAAAAAATGATGGGGTGAGCCCGGTTATTTTTTTAAACTGTGAGGATAAATGGGCACTACTGCTATAGCCCATCTGCCAGGCGATCTCCGTGATATTGAGTTGATCGTAGATCAGTAATTCCTTGATACGCTCAATTTTGTGTATAATAAGAAATTGTTCTATCGTTATGCCCTGCGATTCTGAGAATAAGGAGGCAAGACTTGCGTAATCGGCCTTGAGTTTCTGGGATAAATATTTTGAGAAATTCATTTCGAGTGGTTCTTTAGAATGATGGACAAGATCAACAATGACCATTTTAATTTTTTCAATGAGGATACTTTTTTTGTCGTCTATTAATTCTATGCCGGATTTCTTTAAGGTTGTATTTAATTCATGCCATTGCTTTAGAGAAATGTCTTCTTCTATCTCCGCTTCTCCAAGCTCCACCCTGGTATAGTTAAGACCAAGTTTATCCAGCTCGGACTTTACCAGCATTTTACACCGGATGCTAACCATAAATTTGAGATACAGTTTCATAATCAAAAAATAGAGGCCGGCGAAATACTTGAATTACGCGTGCTTGGAAACAGGCTTTTGTATAAGATAGTACGAGTGTAGTTGAGGGAGCGATCGCTCTCTTTATTTTCTATTTGATCTGTAGGCGTTCCAGACTGATGGGAGAGTTCAATAAATGTATATAATATAAAACTATCGGCATAGGATTCGAACAGATATATTTGAAGAGATTGCTTTTTATCTTGTTTATCTGTGATGTTTCCTTTTATATAATGCGTTTTACCATGTTTCGCACGAAAATACGTTCGCCGACTAAGTGTTTACCCTTAGCTGAATGCTATTTCTCTCAAAAGGGAATGTCATCCCTTGATGAATCACGACAACGCCTTCTTATGTTCTTTCAGGTATTTTATTCTCGGCGACTCAGCATTCAGTTCATTCATTTTCTGGTAAGCTTTTAACAGCTCAGGCGGTATGTCGCCCTTGTACTGTATTTCATAATAGGAGAACCCGTCGAACGGTATGGTACTTTTGATGTCCTGTATTCTTACCCGGTCCGCAACCCCGCGTTTTTTGAAGTAGTCCATAAATACCTGTTGCCTGTTTTTATTCAGTCGTTTCAGCTGACTGTTTATGATTTCCGTCCCCACCAGTCTTGCACATTTTTCCTGCAGCGTAAATAATAGTTTGTCCTTCACCCGGGCATTCAGATACCGTATAAAGCTGCTGTCCCGGATGGCCAGCTGATCTACTGTCAGTGAATCTTTCTGAGTAAATGTTTCCGGGGTAAGGTGATTGACAGACATGTAATACTTTTTCTTGGCTTCAAAAAAATTCACCCGTTCTTTCTCTTTTATAGTATAAGCATAAGGATGGATCGTAAGAGAAACGGCGGGATTTTTTTCGAGGAACTCAGCGGTCTCCGATAAAAATTTATCCTGACTGGGTAATAAGGCGCTGCTCATGAGCGGCCATTTTATCTTGGAAGATTTTTCAATTGCCTGTTCGGTATTTTTTACATCAAATCGATAAGGTGTCGTAACCGGCTTGACGAATATGTTTTGAAGCAGATGCATAATGGCATCGTGAAAATGAAATTTCGGATTTTTCAGACTCCCCGTGATCGGGATCTCGTAATCGATCACGTCACCGCGTTCCCGGATGAATGCAAAAATGAGCGGCAGGGGAAGCCACTTTTTATCTTTTCCACGAACCCTTTTTGTTGACCGCGGGTCCACAATGATCAGGTGATTTTTACTGTCTATATTGCCCGCGAGCACGTTCCAGGCCCCGTTCAATTCCATCGTTCCCCGGTCCAGCGGGAATGACGTAAAAGTAACCGTATAGGGATTAAACAAAGAGACGGGAATATTCTCAATATGGTAGTTAAGATTATAATAAGAACTGTCGTTGGGATCAATACTCAGTTTGATCGCCATATTTCCGTAGGGTTTGAGGGCAGAATGCAATGCAATATTTACCCGTTGCTTTTTCTTGTTGATCGAGTCTGCAACGATATTTAAACCATGCAGTCCGGTCGAAAATTCTTCACTCAGGGAAAAATCATTAAAGGTTATCTCGCCGCCCTTGATCGCCAGGTAATTCAGTTTATAATCACTGTTGAAGAACTCTTTTGAAACATCCCTGATATAGTGGCCGATGGCAATAATGATATTCGATTTTCCGGGATCTCCGCCTGCGCCGCCGCCCGAACCTTTTTTTGCGAACATAGCGCTCAGGTTGTCGGTGTGGTCATATTTCTCATATTTCACATAAGGATGAATCAGTGAAATAGAATCCAGACTGTACAGGTTGTTCTTTGGACTCAGCTCGGCAACCACCAGGCGCAGTTGCTGAAAGGACATATAGTCGTCAACGGTGTCTTTACCCAGATGAAAATCGCTCAGCGTAATATGCCCGGAGGCGATGACATCTTCTGAATTGTGGAAATTTCCGGTTGCTTTCAGATCGGCATCCAGCATGGCCCGCATATTCCCATAATTCGACAGTTCTTTTGCATATTGTTCCATAGGCTTCAGGTCGAAACGGACAATACGATCCGAGAGCCGGTAATCGCTGGTTTTAAAATTGACATCGAACTGGCCCTGCATGCTGCCGCTGGTGGGACCGGATGAAAATGCATATTGAAATGCCATCGTATCTACGTTCCATTTCTTTCCCGGCGTTTCGAAATTCCCTTTTTTTATATAATAAACAAAAGGAACCTGCTTGTCATAGTAATGAATTTCCGCGTTTGTTATTTTTAGTGGTCCCAGGTTCACGTGAAGCGGCGTTTTCTTTTTGTCCGTTGTTTTTGTTGAATCTCCGCCACTCAGTTTTTCAATGATATTGTCAAAATTCATTCTCTTGTTGTCGCGAACCACATACACCACCAGATTATCCATAGATGCGTTGTTTAACTGCAGGGTATGGGAGAATAATTTGAACAGGCTTACGCGTACGGTGAGTCCGCTGGCAGACAAAAAAACACTGTCGCTTTTATATTCGTAGATTTTTAAATTATGCAGATGCAGGTAACCGGAAAACGGGTTCACCAGTGCCCAGTCGAGTGTAATCTGCCTGCCTGTATATTTTTCATCATATTTTTGTATCATGTATTTGGTGATGGGCGAGATAAAAATAATGGTCACTGCAACGATGAGCAGTACGATTACCGTAAAAATAATCAGGGGCTTTTTGAGTCTTTTCATCATTGTAGATAAGGTTCCGGAGTCAGCATTTCCGGGCAGTAAGGCAAAACTCAGACCCGGTGAAAGACCGGAAGACCTGAAGATCGGAAGACTGTTCCGCCATCTTCCATCCCGCCGGAAGATGTTGAAAATCCGGTCGCTGGGCGATGTGAATGTCCATTCCGTTCCCCAAACGATTTTAACATATTATAAAA
>Ga0206851_1277_pt1 | contig 9883 bp, 8 predicted proteins | sample Alteio_BWOrgCont_13_FD_152904 | JGI IMG/M metagenome (GOLD analysis project Ga0206851, IMG submission 152904) | Enriched cells from forest soil in Barre Woods Harvard Forest LTER site, Petersham, Massachusetts, United States -... | ecosystem: Environmental > Terrestrial > Soil > Temperate forest > O... | reverse complement strand
TCATGGGAGTTTCCGTGCCGGACGTGCAACTTAAAGTGGCGGGGAATGGTCTAATGGAAAGAGGACCTGTGCTGATCACGCATTGGGGGTTGAGCGGGCCGGTGGTCCTCCGGCTTTCGGCGTGGGGCGCGCGGGAGCTGGCGGCAGCCGGGTATCGTTTTGTCATTCGGGTGAACTGGCTGGCTGGCCAGACCGAGCAGCAGGTGCGCGAGCAGTTCCGCCAGATAAGGTATGACTGGGCTGCACGTTCACTGGGGAGCGGAAATCCGTTTGGCCTGCCGCAGCGGCTTTGGGAATACTGGCTGACATTGGCGGGAATTGCGGAGGCGGTCCGCTGGGCCGATTTGCCGGTAAAGGACCAGAATAGGTTGGTCGGGCTGCTGTGCGCGGGGGAGTTTTCCATTGCCGGAAAGACTACTTTTAAGGAGGAATTCGTGACTGCGGGAGGTGTTCGATTGGCGGAGGTAGACCCTGTTACATGTCAAAGCCGGAAGGTCCGCGGTCTTTATTTTGCAGGAGAGATCCTGGATGTGGATGGGATTACGGGGGGCTTTAATTTTCAGCACGCGTGGACAAGCGGGTGGATCGCGGCGGATGGCGTGGTGAAGAACCTGGGACAATAAATTTTATCGATATGGGAAAAATTTCAGGTAACGCCTTTGCGCCCGTACTGTCGTTGAAGGTTGTTGCGCCGGCAGTGGAGTTCTACAAGAAGGCGTTTGGGGCGGAGGAAGTGCTGATCATCAAGAATGAAGATGAATCGGTCCATGTGGCCGAACTGTCGTTCAGGGGGATCACGTTTCATTTGCACCAGGAGATGCCGGGGCCCGGAAAGGAACGGGCGCCGCAGACGATAGGGGGAACGACGGTTGAACTGGGGGTATTCCTTGATGATCCGGACTCATTGATGGACAGCGCTTTAGCAGCTGGCGCCCAGCTGGTCAACCCCATGAAGGACCATAGCTACGGATATCGGCAAGGGTCTTTCGAGGATCCGTTCGGGCATCATTGGACTTTACAGAAAAAGCTGGCGGGCGCGTGGGAGGGGGTGATCGGGCCGGATGGAGAAAAGGTCGGGTAATGGTGTTTGGCCCTCTTGCGGATTTATGCGCATAAATCGAAATTATGCGTGTTTTTGTGTCAGGGGGTGTTGAAACCGGTCTTTGGAGCCGATGCCGTTTTTCGGCAATTTTTTCGTAACTTTGCTACCCCGAATTAAAAACCTCGGGGTTTATTTATGTCCGAAAACGAAATTGTTAACTCAAACGCTGAAACACAGGAGACAACGGTTGCGGCTGCCGCGGCGGAGTCTACAGCGACAACAAAAGCACCTGTGCAAGTGCAGACTGCGCACGATGATTTTGACTGGAGCATTGACAAACGGAATGTGGCTGTGTACACCAAGGAAGAAAAAACCAAGTACGACAGGGTGTATGAAGACACTTTCGTAGCTATTACGGATGGGGAACTGGTCAAGGGCCTTGTGGTAGGCCTGACCAAGACCGATGTGGTAGTGAATATCGGGTTCAAGAGCGATGGTCTCGTATCTCTCAACGAATTCCGGGACCTGGCCAATCTAAGAACAGGGGATGAAGTCGAAGTGATGGTGATTGAAAAGGAGGACCGGGAAGGGCATTTGCATCTGAGCCGGAAACAGGCCCGGATCACCCGCGCCTGGGAAAAAATTGTTGATATACACCGGACGGGCGAAGTAGTCACGGGCACGGTCACGAGCAAGACAAAGGGCGGTCTGATCGTCGATGTCTTCGGGATGGAGACCTTCTTACCGGGATCGCAGATCGATGTGAAGCCGGTTACGGATTATGATCAGTTTGTTGGAAAGACGATGGAATTCAAGGTCGTGAAGATCAACGAAGCGATCAAGAATGCGGTCGTATCGCACAAGGCACTGATCGAAAGCGATATCGAAGCACAGCGTGCCGAGATCATCAGCAAGCTCGAGAAGGGTCAGGTTTTGGAAGGTACGATCAAGAATATCACCGACTTTGGCGCCTTCATGGACCTCGGTGGTCTCGATGGCCTGCTCTACATCACGGATATCAGCTGGGGCAGGATCAGCCATCCGAGCGAGGTGCTGAAGCTGGATCAAAAGCTGCAGGTGGTGGTGCTGGATTTCGACGACGGCAAGAAGAGGATCAGCCTTGGTCTCAAGCAGCTTACCCCGCATCCCTGGGATGTCCTTCCGCCGAATGTCAGGGAAGGTGAGATCGTCAAGGGCAGAGTGGTCAATATCGAAGATTACGGTGCATTTTTGGAAATCATGCCGGGCGTAGAAGGTCTGGTGCATGTCAGCGAGATCACCTGGGCAAATACGCCGATCAACGCGAAGGAATTCTTCAAGCTGGGCGACGAGCACAATGCCAAAGTGGTTACGCTGGACAAGGATGCGAGGAAGATGAGCCTTTCCATCAAGCAGCTCAGCGAAGACCCGTGGAATACGATCCAGGACAAGTTCCCGGTCGGCAGCCGTCACAACGGCCTGGTAAAGAATATCACTCCTTATGGCGTATTCGTGGAGCTGGCCCCCGGTATCGGCGGGATGATCCACATCAGCGATCTGAGCTGGCTGAAACGCTTCAATCATCCGTCCGAGTATACGAAGGTCGGGCATCATATCGACGTGATGATCCTGGGTATCGACAAGGACAACCGGAAGCTCCAGCTCGGTCACAAGCAGCTGGAAGAAGACCCCTGGAACGCGCTGGAGGAAACGTTCGCCATTGGCACTATCCATGAAGGGCTGGTGATCCGCCGGGATGACAAGGGCGCCATCGTGCAGCTGCCTTATGGTCTGGAAGGGTTCGCGCCCAACCGTCACCTGAACAAGGAGGACGGCAAGCAGATCGTGTTGGATGAGACGGCTCCGTTCGTGGTGATCGAATTCGATCGCAATGAAAAGCGCATTGTGCTTTCTCACACGCGCATCTGGGAACAGGTGAAGGTGGAAGAGAGGGAAGCGCTGCGCAAAGAGCAACGGGCTGATGCCGATAAGACGCGGAAGGCGGTCAAGACCATCCAGCAGAAGGTGGAAAAGCCGACCCTGGGTGATCTCGGTGCGCTGGCGTCGATCAAGGAGAAGCTGAAGCAGGAAGAGAAGGATCAGCATAAGGATCAACCCAAGGATCAGCCTGCGCAGGGCGGGAATGCCGCTGCAGAAGAGAAACAGTAAGATCTGATTGAAGTAACATAGGAAGACCTCGCTTAGGCGGGGTCTTTTTTATTTGAGTCTGTCGAGGTGGTCGGGGGTGAGGTCGAGCAGGGAGGAAAGCTTGAGATCGGCGGCGCCCCATTTGGGTAGGTCGTATTGATCAGCGACGGGGATGACGATGCATTTCATCCGTGCGGCTTTGGCGGCGATCAGGCCGTTGAATGAGTCTTCAAATGCGAGGCATTCGAGCGGGTTGGCTGAGAGGGCGGTGGCGCAGTCCATATAAACCTGTGGATGGGGCTTGCCGAATGGCAGGTCTTCGGCGGAACTGACCGCGTCGAAATAGTCGTTGATATCCAGCTTGTCTGTGACGATCTTTGCGAGGGAAAGCGGGGAAGAAGTAGCAAGGCCGATCCGGAACTGTTTTGCCTTAAAGAGGTCGAGCGCGTGCCGGACACCGGGCATAGGGTTGGCGCCGGTGCGGATCTTTTCGAAGACATTTTCGTGGAGCGCTGCGGCGGCAGCGGGGATCAGTTTTTTGTCAACGCCAAAATAGCCAAACCAATAGTCAAGCCATTCCGGAGTGCGGAGTCCCGTGGTGTGATGATATTGGATCGGTGAGAGCGTAACATTGAACCGGCGCAAGGTCTCCATTCCGGCTTGCTGCCACCAGGGTTCGGAATCAATGAGAAGACCATCCATATCAAAGATGACGGTGTTGAGCTGCATAGGCGCGAAGATAAATGTTATGTGTTGATTTTGCGTACTTTTGGGATATGAGCCTAAGGGAACGCCTCAAGCATTTTCGTTTCGTGCGGAAGATGGTATATGCCATCGTGGGGATGGTGTCCTATCCGGGCCTGATGATCGTCAACCGGCTCAAGATCACGGGTACAGAGCATTTGCGGCGGTTACCGAAGGGGAATGTTTTGTTTGTCAGCAATCATCAAACCTATTTTGCGGATGTTATTACCTTTCTGCATATTTTCTGTGCCGTCAAATGGGGAAAGCGGGACCGGCTTGGGTTGCCCTATTACCTGTTGAACCCGTTCACGAATGTCTTTTATGTTGCCGCCGAGGAGACGATGCGGGCGACGTGGGTGAGCCGGCTTTTCACGATGGCGGGAGCGCTGACCGTCCGCAGGACCTGGAACAAGGAAAGCAAGGAAGTCAGAAAGGGTCTCGACCCTTCCGATACGCGAAAGATTACCCGGGCGTTGGAGAGCAGTTGGGTGATCACGTTCCCGCAGGGGACGACGAAGGCGTTTGCACCGGGGCGAAAAGGAACGGCGCTCATCATAAAACAAAACCGGCCGATCGTTGTTCCCGTTGTGATCGGGGGTTTTTGGCGCGCCTTTGATAAGAAGGGGTTAAAATTCAAAAAGCGGGGTGTTCAGCTGAGCGTGACGTTCAAGGAGCCGCTGGCGATCGACTATGACGGGCCGGCGGAAAAGATCCTGGAGCAGGTAATGGATTCGATTGAACAAAGCAAAAAATATATGATGCTCGCAGCGCATCACTGGCCGGCCCCGGCGGGGATTATTTCATAAAGAGCGCTTTCAATTCCCCTGCTTCCTCCGGTTTCATCTTTCCACCCAGTATAAGGCGCAATTGTCTTCGGCGAAGGGCGCCATCGAACAAACGCTTTTCTTCCTCTGTTTCGGCGATGAGCTCGGGGACGGAGCGGGGCTTGCGGTTGGGGTCGAGGGCTACAAATGTAAAGTAGGCTTCGTTGCTTTTGTATTTGTATTGCTGGGTATGGTCTTCACCCCAGACTTTCATGTGTACTTCAATAGAGGTATTGAAGGCCCGGCTGACCTTGGCCTCTATATGCACGACGTTACCGAGCTTGATGGGATTCTCGAAGGAGATATTATCTACGGAAGCAGTGACGACCGGAGCATTGCAATGTTTGCCCGCGGACAGCGCAGCGGCGATATCCATCCAGTACATCAGGCGGCCGCCCATCAGGTTGCCGAATACGTTCGTATCGTTTGGCAAAACCAGTTCCGTCATGACGATCAGGGATTCTTTGGCGGTCTTTGCTGTAGGTTTCATTTGCGTGTAAAGATAGTCTTAGATCGTGACACTTTCACACCCACGGAGGAAAGCATCATCGGCGTCGGCGCCAAGGCCGGGGGTATCGGGTACTTCGAGAAAATAGCCTTTATATTGTACGCCGCCGATGACGGGATCGGCGGTATGGCCCAGCAGGCAGGTATCCATATCATAGAAGCGGATATTCTCGTGCGCCAGCGCAAAATGGGCAAATGCGGATAGGGCGATGCGGCTTTCCAGCATACCGCCCATCATGCAGGGGATGTTATGGCGTTCGCAGACCTGATTGATCCGGTAAGCTTCGAGGATGCCGCCCGATTTGGCGAATTTGATGTTGACATAGTCGCAGGCGTTTGCAGCGATCAGTCTTTCGGCATCGTGATGGTCGAAGACGCTTTCGTCGGCCATGACCTTTATGGGGGATAGTTGTCGAAGTTCGGGCAAGCGATGGTCATTCCAGGAGCGCATGGGTTGTTCGCAGAACTGGATGTCGAGCGGTCCCATCGCTTGGAGCGCCCCGCGGGCGGTGTCGAAGTCCCAGCCCTGGTTCGCGTCGATGCGGAGGATGATATCGGGGCCGACGGCGTCGCGGATGCGGCGGACGCGTTCTACGTCCTGCGAGCCGTTCTTCCCGAGCTTGATCTTGATGATGCGTACGCCGTCCGCTTTGAATTTGATGGCAGTCTCCGCCATGTTCTCCGGGGTATCGATGCCGATGGTCAGGTCCGTCTCCGGCTGTTTCTTTTTTCCGCCGAGGTAGCGATACAGAGGCTGGCCGGCTGCCCTGGCAGCCAGGTCATGGAGGGCCATGTCGAAGGCGCTCTTGATCGTGCCATTGAAAGCGGTCAGGTCGTGCAACTCCTGCATCCGGGCTTCGATATCGAGGGCTTCTTTGCCTTTCCAGCATTTGGCAAAGTCTTTTGCCATTTCGAAGCAGGTCGCCTGCGTTTCGCCGACGATCATCGGGAAGGCGGAGCATTCGCCGACGCCGTAGTAGCCGGAGTCGGTGTGGATGCGGATCAGGGTGTTCTGCGCATAGTCCATGGTACCCGTTGCGATAGTAAAGGGGCGCATGGGGATGCTGAACTTATAAATGTCGGTGTGAAGGATACGCATAGGTCGATGTTAAGATGCTTTTGAATGTCCTTAGCTGCTGTCAGATGCCGTTAGTTGCCTTTGTAGCCGGCGCCGTAGACGACGCGGCCGGGTTTTGCGCCGGTATGGGTACCGTCCCTGAGTACCTGTGTTCCGTTGACAAAGACGTCGGAGACGCCGGTTGCCAGCTGGTGAGGTTTTTCATACGTGGAATTGGCGCGGATGGTAGCCGGGTCAAAAACGACGATATCCGCATAGTTGCCCGGCTTCAGCTCACCTCTTTTCTTCAGGTGAAGGCGGTTGGCGGGCATGCCGGTGAGCTTGTGGATGGCGTCTTCGAGGGTGATGAGCTTTTCGTCCCGGACATAGGTTCCGAGAAGTTTTGCGAAATTACCATAGGCGCGGGGATGGCAGCTGCTTTTGAGAAAGACGCCTTCCGGGGCCATGCTGGCTTCGTCGGAGCCGAAGGTCATGTAGGGCAGCTGAATTTCTTTTTTCACGTTGTCTTCGCTCATCAGGAAATAGATGACCTCTACGCGGGAATGGTCCTGGATAACCAGATCGATGATGGTCTCTTCCGGCGAGGTATGGCGCATTTTGGCGATCTCGCTCAGGCGTTTACCGGTGAGGTATTTGAGCGAGTCCTGTTTGAATCCCGTGCAAATGATGTTGTCGGCACCCGACCCCAGGTAGAGGTTCTCCCATTTATCGGACGGGGTCTTCATTGCGGCGATCACCTTCCTGCGGATGGCAGGGTCTTTCAGCCGCCCGATCCATTTGTCCAGGCCGCCTTCCTGTACGTCCGTAGGCATGGAGGCATCAAAACCCGTAGCCCCGGCCGTGTACGTGTACATGCAGGCCGAGATATCCAGGCCTGTCTTGCGGGCGCTGTCTATTTTGGCGATGAGGGTATCCATTTTGTACCAGTTGCTTTTCCCGGCGGCTTTGAGGTGATAAAAGATAGCCGGGATGTGGGCGTCGTGGGCGATTTTGATCAGCTCGTCGGCTGCCTGCAGGAGCTGGTTGCCTTCGCTGCGGACATGAGAAATATAGCAGCCGCCGTATGGAGCAGCGACTTTGCAAAGCTCGATCAACTCGGGTGTTTTGGCATAGCTGCCCGGGGCATAAATAAGGGCGGAGCCGATGCCGAGGGCGCCGTCTTCCATCGCCTGGCGGGTCAGGGTTTTCACCTTTTCCAGCTGCGCGGAGTCCGGGGTGCGGTTGTCAAAACTGACCACATTCTCCCGAAGGGTCGCGGCGCCGACAAAGGAGGCTACGTTGGTGGAGACGCCTTTATTTTGGAGGGTTTGGAGATAATCCTTCAAGGTAGTCCAGGTTACGTTGTATTTGATGTCGCCTTCGTCCCGCAGTTCCATGGCCTTCATACTGTCTGTATACGGGCCTTCGGAGCTGCCCTCGCCGAATATTTCGAGGGTGACGCCCTGACGGATAGCGCCCATCGACCGGCCGTCCTGCAGCAGGGATACCATCGACTGAGACTGCATATCGATAAAACCGGGGCTGACCGCCATGCCTTTGGCATCCACGCTGCTGGCCGCTTCGGCGCCGGAGAGGTCGCCGATGGAAGCGATAGTATCGGCATTGATCGCAATATCCCCTTTGTATGGAGTGTGACCGGTACCGTCATAGATCATGCCGTTCCGGATGATGGTGTCGTAGTGGGGTTTGGGCTGGCAGGAGAATAGCAGGAATAATCCCGCTAATGTGTAGTAGTATTTAGACATGCGCCGAAGGTAAAGAAATTATTAGCTTTGCGGGCAAATTGGGAATTGATGGTTTCTTTTGAGAATACGGAAAATGCGTTCGAATATAAATCGGATAGGGAATTGAAGCGGGCGGCGATGTTGTTTAGCAGCATGGGGTATGCGCCGCTGGTCTGGATGGGGACGCGGTTGACGCCGTGGCTTGTACGGTCGGGCCTGCCGGTCAGGGGGATCATCCGTAAAACCTTGTTTGCCCAGTTCGTCGGCGGTGAGACATTGGAAGAGACGGCGGCGGTGGCGAGGAAGCTTGGGGAATATCATGTGCAGGTGATCCTGGATTATGGGGTAGAAGGGGGAAATGACGGTGAACAAGGTTTCGATCATGCCGTCGGCGAGTTCAACCGGGTGATTGACTATGCGGCGACGCAGCCCAATATCCCCCTCATGAGTGTGAAGGTAACGGGGATCGCGCGGTTCTCGCTGCTGGAGAAGCTGGATGCGGGGATGAAACGCTATTCGGGGAGTCTGATGAAGCGATATGAACAGGTGCTGAAAGATCTTACCGATGCCGAGCGGGCTGAATGGGAACGGGTCGGAGCGCGGATGCGGCTGATCGCGCAGGAGGCGGCCGATCAGAAGGTCGGCGTGCTGGTGGATGCGGAAGAAACCTGGATCCAGGACCCGGTGGATGTGCTGACGATCCGGATGATGGATGAGTTCAACCGGGGCCGGATGGTAGTCTACAACACGATCCAGCTGTACCGCGCGGACCGGCTTGAGTTCCTGAAGGACTCGCATGAGGCGGCGGAGCAGCGCGGTTTTATTCTGGGCGCCAAGCTGGTGCGGGGGGCTTATATGGAAAAGGAGCGGAAGCGGGCTGCGGCGATGGGATATCCTTCGCCCATTCAGCCGGATAAGGAGGCCACGGACCGGGATTATGATGCGGGGGTTGAGTTCTGTATCGATCGGCTGGACAGGATCTCGCTGATTGTGGCTTCGCATAATGAACACAGCAATTTGCATGCGGTGGAGCTGTTGCAGCGGAAGGGGCTGCCTTTGGGGCATCCGCATGTGCACTTCTCGCAGCTGTATGGGATGAGTGATAATATCACGTTCAATCTGGCTAAAGCGGGGTGCGCGGTGAGCAAATATCTGCCTTTCGGGCCTATCGGGGATGTGGTGCCGTACCTGATGCGGCGGGCCCAGGAGAACAGTTCAATGTCGGGGCAGACGGGGAGGGAACTGGGGCTGATCAGGAAGGAGATGAAGAGGCGGGGGATATGAAATGGCGGTAATTTATAAGGCGGTTTTGGTAAATAGGGGAAATTGATTGAGATTTGCAGTCCCAAAATGGACAAATTTCGGGTTTACTTGATCAGGGTCTTTAGCTCAGTTGGTTAGAGCGCTTCCTTGACATGGAAGAGGTCGCTGGTTCGAATCCAGTAGGACCCACTTTTTATATGTAATTAATTGACAATCAAGAAGTAACAGCGATGTTTTGGCGCATAATCTAATAGGTCACCAACATTACAGGCCCACGGACGGACATATATCAAATGTGCCCTTTTTTCGTAGGTAGAGCCCTGCAGGCCTACGTTTAGGAGCCTTCTTTGAAAATACTTTCTCGATCATTTCAATTCAATTCAATTCAGCTGATTCGGGGGCCTATTCGGGGGCCCAAATTCGTAGGCCCCCTCGACGTGAATTTTCTTTGTCTAAGATAATCGCCAGAATAATGTAAATGCTATTGAGGAAAGAAATCACAGCGATGACAAGCGAGATGTTAAATTCCTTCTTTCCGCCCCCTTTTAACATAGGTGTATTTGTATTCCATTTG
>Ga0206851_1273_pt1 | contig 10005 bp, 5 predicted proteins | sample Alteio_BWOrgCont_13_FD_152904 | JGI IMG/M metagenome (GOLD analysis project Ga0206851, IMG submission 152904) | Enriched cells from forest soil in Barre Woods Harvard Forest LTER site, Petersham, Massachusetts, United States -... | ecosystem: Environmental > Terrestrial > Soil > Temperate forest > O... | reverse complement strand
AGGGATGGATCCAGAGACATGCATCCGATAGCTTCTCCGTTTACCCCTCAAACCAATTCCTGGCCTAAAAAGACTATTTCCTATACAAAAAAGAAATTTAATTTGATGTAATACAAACTCTCTATTTACCGAAAGGTTGCCTTGTTTCACCAAAAAACGAATGTGCAAAAGCCCTATCTTTGAAATAATCCAAACACATATATCAGTTCTTAGCCACTTGAAGGTTCTAATAGCTATGGGGATCATCCGAGGAAGTGGTTAAGAACTGGTTATACCGAAGGGGTCTGTTCTTAGTGTCCTGGGCTTTCGGTATAATTCAGTTTTGCACTGGCATTGCACGTCTCTGTCAAAGCACACTGTATGCTGATTTTGTTGGGCGTAGCACGATGATCCGGCTTGTGGTTCATGCCGTATGACTGATTGATGTTTTTATGAGCGAAAGGAAACCGATAATTCCTGTGGTAGAAACCAAACCCCGACTTCAGTCAGGTTTTGGAATGGCCTTCACGCAGATAACTGCCCTGCTCGTTACACTGTATTCGGGAAGTGTAAGGCTTTTGCTCGCTATTCCGGTCTTCCCTCCCCTTCCTGGTTTCCTAAAGCCCATGGGCTGCACTGTTCTTGAATTCGGGAAACTGACCTGGTTCAGATTCCACCTAAGGTTCAACCGGCGATATCTTAACCTCATAGCAATAAGGGTTAACCCCGTTTCTACAGATTGCCGGTATCTCATCTATTAACGTTAAAACAAGCGATATGGATTCTACACAAACACCCGCAGCTACGCTTAGCTCCCTGCTTTCCAGGACTGCCGAACACGATACGGTCTATCATCCTTTGTTTTACCGTATGCATATCCCTGCCGACCGGATCAGGCTCGAAACGCTGTTTTCAAAAGAGCCGGCACTCAAAGTAATGGATGAGTTGCAAGGCCAGCTTCAGGAATTACTAAAATCGCGCACTCCTCAGATCACCTATAGCCGTGATGAATTGAGCAAACTTGCAAAAACATATACCGGCGCTATGCCTCCCGAAGAATATGGGGTATGGGTCTATTATCCCTGGTCGGCAACACTCATACACCTGCTCGATGAAGAAGAGTTTATCGAGGTTCGTACCAACCGGAACCAATACAAAATTACCAAGGCAGAAAGAGACCTTCTGGGAAAACAAAAAATTGGTGTCGTAGGTCTTTCGGTCGGGAAAACCATTTCGATGTCAATGGCCATGGAACGCAGCTTTGGCGAAATACGTCTGGCCGATTATGATCTGCTTGAACTCACCAACCTAAACCGAATTCAGACCGGTCTCTATAACCTCGGTGTTTCAAAAGCTATTGCTGTGGCCCGCGAAATTGCCGAACTTGATCCCTGGCTCAAAACGGTTTGTTACACCGATGGTCTCACGAGCGAAAATATGGATGATTTTTTTCTGAAAGGCGGCAAGCTGGATATTCTGGTGGAAGAATGCGACGGCCTGGACATCAAAATACTTTGCCGTCAGAAAGCAAAAGCCTTGAAAATACCCGTTGTGATGGATATGAACGACCGCGGGACGCTGGATGTTGAACGGTTCGACCTCGAACCCGACCGTCCGCTCCTGCATGGCTTTATTGATCACCTCGACATAGGCCGTATCGGAAACCTGAGCAATGAAGAAAAGGTGCCCTATATCCTCCCTATGCTTGGAGCCGAAACCATTTCGTCAAAGCTCAAGGCCTCCATGCTTGAAATCGGACAAACCATCAGTACCTGGCCTCAACTTGCATCCTCGGTTGTGTTGGGTGGTGCGCTGGCTGCCGATGTATGCCGAAGAATCACCCTCGATCAGTTTCACGAATCGGGCCGCTATTTTGTGGACCTCGAAGAACTGATCTGCGATCAGCCACAAACAGCCTCTGCCCTCCCGGAAACTCAACCTGCCGAAGAGGAACTTACAGAAACTGTTATGCTGGAGACGATCAAGTTGTATGGCCGCCCTCCCATCTCCGATCAGGCCAGTCCTACCGTTGATGATGTGCATCTGCTGGTGTCTGCTGCTATCATGGCCCCTACCGGGGGGAATTGTCAACCCTGGAAATGGATGTACACCAACAAGACGTTATACCTCTTTCACGACCGGATCAGATCACTGTCTCTGCTTGATTTCGATAATCTGGCTTCTTACATTGGATTGGGTACTGCTACCGAAAACCTGGTGCTGAAAGCACATCAACTGAATTTTGAAGTGAGTACTGAAAATTATTTCCCGTTAAAATCCAAGCTTGTCGCCTCCTTTGCCTTTTATCTTGAACAGAAGGCCCCGCACGGAACCAGGTTGCAAGCTCATACATGCGACGGTCTTGCGGCTTTTATCAGCACACGTGGGACAAACCGTACCATCGGGAAACGCCTTGATATTTCAAAAGAGGTTTTACGCGATATTACCGATGCCGTACAAACCGTAGAAGGAGCCCGCTTAACCTTGCTTTCGCCGGGTGCAGAGATGGATCAGGCCGGTGAAATTATTGCATCGATCGAACGTATGCGTTTGTTGCATGCCGAAGGACACCGCAATTTTGTAAACGAGATACGCTGGAGCCCCGAAGAAGCTGCCCGGACCAGGGATGGTGTTGATCTGAATACGGTAGACCTCACCCCCTCAGAGCTGGCCGGTTTTAGAATGGCAAGACATGTGGAGGTCATCAAACACCTCAACGATTGGAAAGGCGGTAAGGCTTTCGAGAAACTGGCGCGGAAAAGCGTTGGCTCTGCTTCTAACCTGGGCCTCCTTACCTTGCCCGAACACAGTGCAAAGAATTTTTACGAAGGAGGCAGGGCCCTGCAAAGGGCGTGGCTCTGTGCGAGTAAAAACCAGGTTGCATTCCAACCCCTCTCTCCGTCTACCTTCTTTTTTGCCCGTTTAAAATACGGTAATGGGGTAGGGCTGAGCCCCGCGATGATTTCGGAATTAGAGGAACTGCGAAAGCAGTTCGTATCTTTGTTCAACCTGTTACCCGAAAGGGGAGAACTCTTTTTATTCAGACTTTGTATTGCAGAAGAGATGCGTGTTAAAGCGTTGAGAAGACCTCTCGGCGATGTGTTAAGCATTAACTAATTGCAGCGTGTATGCTTAAGATCAGGGCGTATTATCCGATCGAAGAAATCCAGGCCTCAGACGAATATATCGAAGGGCATAGAAGGGTACTGGAAGACTACGGCATCACTAATATAACTTCTTATAATAAGGAATGGGTAAAAAATCCATATACTCATGGGGTTATCGCCATCGAAGATGGGGTCATGATTGGAGGAATCAGGGTACAGGTAGCCGACGGGGTTCACCCTTTGCCCCTCGAAACAGCGGTTGGAGGCATCGATTCGAAGGTGTACGATCTTGTAACTACACACCGCTTGCATGGAGGCACCGGAGAGCTTTGTGGTTTGTGGAATTCGAAACAGGTGGCAGGGCGGGGAATCAGTATCCTGTTGGTCAGGGCTGCCATCGCAATCATCAATCAACTCCGGTTCAGGACCCTGCTCGGTATCTGCGCTGAATATTCATTGCCCATGTTTACCCGGGTGGGTTTTGTCATCGACCGGAGCCTGGGTGATGACGGCAATTTTATTTACCCTACTCAGGAATACCTCGCCAAAGTGGTTGGTATACTGAATGCGGAGGATCTGGCTACAAGTTTTCCGTTTGACAAGGAACGGATGTTGGCCCTCCGCAAAACTCCGAAGGGAATACTCCGGGAACAAGGGCCCAAAGGCGATTTGGAAGTGGAGTATGACCTGATCGTAAAAAGCATTCTTGAAAGACAACTGCATTAACCTAATTTTTTGATCCGGTCAGCCACTGCCGAAGCTCCGGGAAAGACCTGCTTATGTACCTCAAAACAGCGTTTCTTTTTTTATTCTGCCTCCTCCGTACACCGTTCTTTGGACAGGTTGCGGGTGAGATTATCTTTTCGGGTACTCACCCGAGAATATCAGTGGGTCATTCTATCGATATTCTGGAAGATAAAACAGGGGGCATGTCAGTAGCCGAGGCGCTCGGTTCCGGTAATTTCAAGGCAAGTACTCAAATCGTTCCCAATTTAGGTTTATCATCATCCGCTTTTTGGCTTAAATTTCGTGTAAGGAATCTCAGCAGTGCAAATAACCTCATGCTGATGCTCGAACAGCCGAACATGGATGAGGTAAGCTTTTATACCATTCAACCCAATGGGTCTTACAACGAAGAACACCTGGGAGAGTATCAGCCGTTCAGCAAGCGGATTTACGACGTGCCTGATTACCTCTTTCATTTAAATATTCCGGTGAATTCGGAAGCCACCTACCTGTTAAAAGTAAAAAGCGCCGAACAAATACAAATCCCTCTTATTCTCGGGACGGAAGTATCGGTTTTCAATTTCATCGGTCTTAAAAACATGCTCTCTGGCCTGTATTTTGGCATTATGCTGGTAATGCTTTTGTACAACCTGTTCATTTATTTCTCCATACGTGATAAAAGTTACCTCTATTATGTAGTCTATATCATCATCATCATCCTTACCCAAACCAGTCTACAGGGCTTTCCGTTTCAGTTTCTCTGGCCAAATATTCCCTGGATGGCCATTCACGGCGGGTTTCTGTTTCCATCGTTGGTGGGGATAGCCGGTCTGGCTTTTCTGCACGACTACCTGCACTCCCGAGAATTCGTACCCAAGCTGGTGAAGGTAAGCTATGTATTCTACTTCCTCTACGCAATCAGCATGACACTTGCCATACTCAATATCTTTGCTGCCAGTTACGGGTTGATGGAAATTACGGCAATGTTTGTTTCGATGTACATGCTCTACATCGCTATCGTGATCTTCCGAAAAGGCTACCGGCCTGCGAAGTATTTTCTCATCGCCTGGTCGTTCTTCCTCACCGGAGTATGTATCTATATTCTGAAAGATTTTGGGATACTTCCCTACAATAATTTTACCCGCTATTCGATGCAGGCAGGTTCGGCTTTTGAAGTGATCCTCATTTCGTTCGGTCTGGCCGACAGGATCCAGGTATTGAAAAAAGAAAAAGAAGAAAGCCAGGCCGAAGCCCTGGTTGTTTTGAATGAAAATCAGCGCATGGTTAAGGAACAAAACGTAATGCTGGAAACGAAAGTCCTGAAACGAACAACTGAACTTCAGGAGACTAATAAAGAACTGAGCTTAACAGTCAACGACCTGAGAGAAACACAGACACAACTGGTCCATGCCGAAAAAATGGCCTCCCTCGGTCAGCTCACCGCCGGCATCGCGCATGAAATCAACAATCCCATTAACTTTGTCAAGTCAAATATCAAATCTATCGGTAGGACTGTGCAGGAATTTAAAACCTTGCTGAGAAAATATGCAGAGATCACTCCGGGTGCCCTGCCCGATGTCAAGTTGATTGAAATCAACACCCTGATTCAGGAGATTGATCTTGCCTATTCAATGGACGAAGTGGATCAGCTCCTGCTTGGTGTTGACGAGGGCGTTTTGAGGACAACCGAAATCATCAAGGGGCTGCGTAATTTTTCACGGGTAGGCGAAGACGATATGAAGGCCGCAGACCTGCACGAAGGACTGGATTCTACCCTTATCCTGCTCAATGGGCAACTCAAAGGGAGCATCACCGTGCAAAAAGAGTACGGAAAAATCGGGCTGCTCGAGTGTTTTCCGGGGCGGTTGAACCAGGTGTTTATGAATATCCTGAACAATGCGATTCAAGCCATCAACGATGCCCGGAAAGACACCTCCGGTTTGATAACGATCAGAACATGTAAAGATGAAAAAAACATTTATGTGAGCTTTCGGGACAATGGAACCGGAATTCCTTGCGAAATCAGGGACAAAATCTTTGATCCTTTTTTTACCACTAAATCGGTAGGGCAAGGCACGGGTCTTGGCCTCTCCATCGCCTACAAGATCATTGAAAAACATCACGGAAACATTGCTGTTGAATCAGAAAAAGGAAGCGGCACCCTGTTCACTCTCTGTCTTCCGATTGGTATTGCAGACCTACAACCGGATTCATCCGGAATTCGAAACGTAAATAGTTAGTAAAACATATCTCTATTCTATAATTTAACCGCATGGAACAACAGAAAGTAAAGGTCTTGTATGTAGATGATGAAGTAAACAACCTCACATCCTTCAGAGCCTTGTTCAGACGAAATTTTGAAGTGTATACGGCCATATCGGCGGAAGAAGGAAGGGCCTTGTTAAAAGAGCACCGGTTTCATGTTATTCTGACCGATCAGCGTATGCCTGGTACAACCGGGGTTGAGTTCCTCGAATCGATCATTGGTGAGTATCCTGATCCTATCCGGATACTGATTACAGGCTATACTGATATTCATGCTGTCATTGATGCCATCAACCGCGGAAGGGTCTCGAGGTATATTACCAAACCCTGGGACGAGCAAGAACTCAAGATGACCATTGAAAATGCTTTTGAAGTATATTCCTTACGACAGGCAAATATTGAGCTCACTCAGAAACTCCTTGAAGCCAACGGACAGCTTGATTTTATGCTCCGCCAAAAACTGCTTTCCTGAAACACTTGCCACGGTATTGGCATCCGGCAGAACGGTCAATCTTTAATAAACTTAAGAGCCACTTCCCCGGCTGTATTGCTTACCCTGAGCACATACATACCTGTACTCAGGCTGCTGATGTCAAGATTTGACTGACCGTTTGTGTGAGTGGATGCGATCTGCACGGAGAGCACCTGGTTGCCCAGTAAGTCGTAAACGGTCAGCAATGCCTTTGTATCAATGATGGTCGAAAAATTCACAACCAGATTGTCTTTTGCAGGGTTTGGATAAGCCGATAATGAACCTGCCCCTGTACTGGTTGCTATGCCTGTAAATAACAAGTTGGAAGGAGCTGAAGCCGAAGTACAGCCATTGACATCGGTTACATCCACCGTGTAATTTCCGCTGGCAACGGCATTGTAGATTTGAGTCGTAGCCCCATTTATTAATGTACCGCCCAGATACCACTGATTTCCGGTTGCCGAACTGGAGGTAAGGATAGACCCGTTCTGACTGATGGTAGGCACCGGAGGAAGCGGATTGACGGTTAATTTAGCCACCGCCGAATTCTGGCTGCTGCACCCGTTCATCACCGCACAATAGAAAGGCTCAGCAGTGACCAAACTGTTTACCGTAAAGGTGTATGAAGCCAGGGTATCGTTTACATCGGCCGTATTGTTGGTAAACCATTGGTACGAAAGTGTTGCTCCTCCGGTGCCGTCAACCTTAAACGTAACTGTTGATCCCAGACATTTGGATGTATCGACAGGTTGAACAGTGACCTGTACGGGGTTGCACAAAAACAACAGATCGCCGTACGGAAAATTACCGGTGGCAGCTGCCGTAAACCATTCTTTGATCTCCACCGAACTGCTGGCCGGCAAATATTCAAAGATTGCCCCTTCGCCGGTAGGACCACCAAAAGCAAGTGTACCGAATAATTTCCCGTTGGGCCCCAGCACCAACGATCCGTTTGGAGAATATCCACCTCCAGAGCTGCCATCAAAATTATTGATAACCGAAAGAACTGCGGCGGCAGTATCGTATTCAAACAAAACTCCCCCTCCGGCAGTTCCTCCCGATGAGGTGAGCCCGGCCAGTTTCCCATTGCTCTCTTCAAGCAGGGAGCCATAAGGATTTGCACCGTTGGCACCTGTTAGTGTGACTCGGTTTGTAAATGTGGTTGAGATGGGATCGTATTCAAACAATACGCCCAGACTGGAACTTCCGCCGCCAGAGGCCATTCCATACATTTTGCCCGTGTTTGTCTGGATCAGTGCCCCAGCCGGGTTTGAGCCCTTTGTAGTGCCATCAAAATCGATGAGTTTTGTCAACACAAGTGCATTGATATCAAAGCTGAATAAAACCCCGAGGTTGTTGAGGCCTCCATAATAAGTCAACCCATATAACTTTCCATCTATGGCCTGCATGAGTGTTCCCTGAGGTGCAGCGCCTGTGGTGATCGTGTCGAAATCAACCCGTTTGATGAAGGTGGAGGTGGTGATGTCATATTCAAATAAAACCCCTGCATTGTGCGCTCCTCCTCCTGTAGTAAGCCCATAGAGCCTTCCGTTGGTGGCCTGAATGAGCGATCCGCGGGGGCTGTATCCATTACCTGCTCCATTGAAATCGACGATTTTGGTGTAGGTGGAGGTAGCCGTGTCGAACTGAAAAAGCACTCCAACCCCTCCGGTTCCTCCAACGGTAGCTGTTCCATAGAGCTTGCCGTTTGTGGCGCGCATCAGCGCTCCGGCAGGGATGGCCCCATTCACTGCTCCGTTAAAATCTACATCATCGGTGAATACCAGGGCTTGGGGGTCAAATGAAAACAACGTCCCATTACGGTTTAGTCCTCCCAGATCGGTCATTCCATAGAGCTTACCGGAGGCTGCCTGAACCAGAGATCCAAACGGGCTAAACCCCTTTGTGGCGCCAAACGCATATAATTTTGTAGTTGTTCCGGTGATGGTGTCAAACGAAAAGATTACACCGTCGAGCGAATCTCCTCCGCTTTTTGTCATTCCATAAAGTTTTCCATTGGCCGCTTCCAGTAACGAGCCATTGGGGTTGGCGCCATTGGTCGTGTTGAAATCCAAACGATCAGAAAACGTGGCTGTCGGGATGTTGTATTCAAAAATCAAGCCTGCGCTGTTGGCTCCGCCGGATGAAGTCATTCCATAAAGCTCTCCGGTACTTGTCTGAATCAGTGAACCATAAGGAGTAGCCCCATTCACGGTTCCATTAAAATCGAGTAATTTGGTGAGTGCTGCCGTTGCGGTATCGTACTTAAAGAGTACACCGAGGTTGTTGCTTCCTCCCGCAGAAGTCATTCCATAGAGTTTACCGTTTGTAGCTTGTGTCAGGGCTCCATAGGGGCACGCCCCGGTTGTGGTAGTATCAAAATCAATTTTCTTGGTCAGGAGGGAACTGATTGGGTCGTACTCAAAAATTACGCCGGCATTGTGTATGCCCCCTTGCGAAGCCATACCGTATATTTTCCCGGTGGAGGTTTGTACCAGCGAACCGCGAGGCGATGCCCCATCGGCCGAACCGGAGAAATCATATTCTTTCACAGACGTGTTACCTGCGGGGCTGTATTCAAAAAGAACACCCAGCCCGTTTACACCGCCCCTGGCGGTAACACCATACAGATTTCCGTTAGATGCCACGATGAGTGAACCAAAGGGATTTGCCCCGTTTCCGGCGCCGGTGAAATCGAACATCCGTGTATAGGTGGAAGTAGTAGGATTGTACTGAAAAAGAATCCCGTCTTCCAACGCCTGACCTGCCGAACAAAGGCCATAATAATTACCGTCGGGGGCCAGAACCAGATCACCCAGGGCTGAATCTCCGGGGGTGGTGCATAAAAATTTATACTCCATGGTCAGGTTCGATCCCGAAGTATCCGTTTTAAATATGGCACCAAAATCGGAGACACTTCCGGTATTGGTCATTCCCCAGAACTGCTGGGAGCGGACGGAATACGGAAGAAGTAACAAAAGAAGCAGGAGGCTTGGTGGGGAGTAGCGTTTCAACATAACAGTAGATCTAAAGTTTAGGAGAAGGCGATGGCATACGTGGCTGTTCTTCAGAATCTGTCAAAACCGAAGCATGACAGGAAAACCAGACAATTACACCCACTATTTGGGATCTCTTATTAATATGTAATATAGTAATGATTAATCTATGTATGCGCAAGTATACGGGAAAAAGCAGAGATAGTTCCATGAAAGGGCAGAAAAACACGTCTTGTTATTTCATCCCGGTGTTTATCCCGCATTTGAAGACATTGTGAATGTAGAATCAAATAGCTAACTTTTGCCTAGAACAGCAAGTAAAGCCTAAGCAAAAAATGGTGATTTCGATCCCTTCCCGCATTTTGGTAGAAATGTAAAAGCCCTGTATTAGCAGGGCCTTTGAAGAATTAATTGGTGACTCCGTAAGGAGATCTCGTATGGAATAATTCTAGCTTCAAAA
>Ga0206851_1272_pt1 | contig 10016 bp, 4 predicted proteins | sample Alteio_BWOrgCont_13_FD_152904 | JGI IMG/M metagenome (GOLD analysis project Ga0206851, IMG submission 152904) | Enriched cells from forest soil in Barre Woods Harvard Forest LTER site, Petersham, Massachusetts, United States -... | ecosystem: Environmental > Terrestrial > Soil > Temperate forest > O... | reverse complement strand
GAACTACTCGTATCCAGCGCATTTCTAATCGTTTTGAAATCAAGCCTCCTAGCCGAGGCGCCTCCGCAAGCGCCGCAACATCCTCATAAAATCACCCAAAATTCGACCGCTCGGATCGATCCTTTCTTCTGGTTACGCGATCGGAACAATCCAGCAACCCTCAAATATCTGAAGGACGAGAACCGGTACGCGGAATCGGTAATGAAGCCGCTGGCCGAGCTGCAGAAAAAGCTCTATCTGGAGATGCGCGGGCGGATCCAAGAAGCGGACAGCTCTTTTCCATATCAAATCGATCAGTACGACTACTACACCCGGACAGAGGCAGGTAAACAGTACGGGATCTTTTGTAGAAAAACGAATGGAAGCACATCCCGACCAGAGGAAATCCTTTTAGACGGTAACCAGCTGGCTCAGGGGTTGAAATATTTCAATCTTGGCGTCGTGGATGTTAGCCGAGACCATCATCTGCTCGCTTACTCCACTGACGCGAGCGGCAGCGAAAAGTTCGTTCTGCGAATCAAAGAGCTGAGCTCGGGTAAACTGTTGCCCGAAACCATTACCAACACAGCCGCTTCCAGCGCCTGGTCTAACGACAATCGAACGCTGTACTATCTGCAAATCGATGCCGCCAACCGGCCCTACCGGCTGTTTCGACACGCGCTTGGACAAGATCCTAAGAAGGATACTTTGATATTCGAGGAAAAGGATCAGCGATTCGAGCTCAGTTTAGAGACATCCAGAAGTCACAAGTTCATCTTTCTGGTTTCAGCCAGCGAGACCACTACCGAGGTTCGCTACGCCGACGCGGATAATCCGGAAACAGATTTCAAGGTGTTGAGCCCTCGGGTCCAGGGGGTGCTGTATCAGGTCGACCATTCCGGAGACCGCTTCTTCATTGTGACCAATGATCAGGCCGAAAATTTCAAAATCGTAACTGCGCCCGTGGCCAATCCTGATCGGCAAAATTGGACGGATTTCATCCCGTATAACCCCGATGAGCCCGTGGAAGAACTGGAAGCTTTCGCTCATTATCTCGCAGTCTCGGTTCGGCGAGATGGTGTACCGGCGATTAAGATATTTGATCTCGAATCGGGCGCCAGCCGGTATGTCGATTTTAACGAACCTACCTACGACGTTAGCTTCGGGGATAATCCCTCCTTTGGGTCGGCTCAACTCCGTTTAGAATTCAGTTCGTTGATCACGCCCAGCTCTGTGATTGACGTGGATTTCAAGACCGGAGAGGAAACGCTGAAGAAACGGCACCCGGTCCTGGGAGGGTTTTCGACTGATAACTATGCCGAAGAACGGGTCTTTGCCGTCGCTAGCGATGGAACCAAAATTCCCATCTCGTTATTTTATCGGAAGGGATTCGTCAAAGACGGAAGCGCACCGATCGTCCTCGACGGCTACGGCGCCTACGGGTTGACCGAGGACGCCGATTTCAGCGCTAATCGCCTTTCCTTGGCCGATCGCGGAGTTGTGGTAGCAGTCGCTCACATTCGCGGCGGCGGTGAGTACGGACAAACTTGGTATCATGCCGGGAAACTCTTGAAGAAGAAAAACAGCTTCACCGACTTCATCGCGTGCGCCGAATACTTGCTGCAGGAGAAATACGGCTCGCCCAAGAAACTGGCGATTACGGGTGCCAGCGCCGGCGGGCTGTTAATGGGGGCAGTTATGAATATACGCCCCGATCTTTTCACTACGGTTATCGCCGGCGTACCGTTCGTGGATGTCCTGAACACCATGTCAGATCCCTCCTTACCGTTGACGATCACCGAGTACGAGGAATGGGGCAACCCAGACGACCCCGTCTACTTTGATTACATTCGTTCCTATTCACCGTACGACAACGTGGTCGATAAGCCGTACCCGAACCTTTACGTTAGTGCGGGTTTGCACGACAGCAGGGTGAGCTATTGGGAACCGGCCAAATGGGTAGCCAAACAGCGCACGCTAACTCATCAAGATCGCGTTCTGGTGTTGAAGACCAATATGGGCGCCGGTCACATGGGCCAAAGCGGACGGTTCGACCGGTTAAATGAACTGGCGACAGAATATGCGTTTACTTTGAAAACGTTCGGCCTGGCAAACGATAAGTTTTAACCTCAGATCCCGAAGATGAAAAGATCCACAGATTACGCAGATTACACAGTTTTAAGAGGTTGGGCCTAACACCGTGCACAATAGCTTCGCACCAGAACATTCGTAACCGTTCCTGATGTAACCCTCTTCTAATCTGTGTAATCCGTGTAATCTGCGGATCTTAAATTCGAATTTTGAGCTAACTGGCATCCGCTTTTTCTTTTACGCCGTGAATCCGAATTTTTGGCAACCGAAGACGATCGCTTGGCCGTCCATCGAAGGGTCGCCAACCCCCCTGGGTGTCACCTATATTCCCGAAGAGAAGGCGTTCAACTTTGCGTTGTACTCGCAAAACGCTCTCGAGGTCATTCTATTATTATACAGCGCCGATGATTTCGTCACGCCGCTGGCGGAATATTGGTTGGAGCCTCTGGCGCACAAGACAAAACGGGTTTGGCATTACCGGTTACCGGAAGCGGATTTGGCTAAAGCCGCTTACTACGCCTATCGGGTGGATGGCCCCGCGCCACGTGGCCCGGACCAGTGGCATGCGTTCGATCCGGCCAAGATCCTTTTGGATCCTTATGCCAAGCGAGTTTTCTTTCCACCCGCTTTTAGCCGGGAAGCCGCTTGTCATCCAGGCAGCAATGCCGGTCGCGCGCCACTGGGGGTGATTCGGCCTGAAGCGAGTTCGGCGGTACCGCTTTCCGGTAAACGACCCCGCCACTATTCCGACGCCATTATTTATGAAGTCCACGTGAGAGGATTCACAGAGAGTGAGTCCAGCGCCGTCTCGCCCGAGAAACGCGGTACCTTTGCCGGACTCATCGAAAAGATACCTTATCTGCGGGACTTCGGAGTCACCATCGTCGAACTAATGCCGGTTCATCAGTTCGATCCTCAGGAAAATAACTTCTGGGGGTATATGACTCTTAATTTCTTCTGTCCGCACTTGCGCTACGCGGCGGACCAGCAGGCTCCTATTGCGGAGTTTAAACAACTGGTGTCGGCTCTGCATGCGGCCGGAATCGAGGTTATTCTGGATGTGGTTTATAACCATACCGCGGAAGCCGAACATGCCGGCCCGATGTACTCTTTCAAAGGGATCGACAACGCGAGTTTCTACCTGATGACTCAGGATCCGGCCCAGCCTTACGCAAACTTCTCCGGAACCGGGAACACCTTGAATGTTAGCGATCCTTTCGTCCGAAACTTAATCCTGGATAGTTTGCGTTACTGGGCCACCGAAATGCAGGTGGACGGGTTCCGGTTCGACCTGGCGGCGATCCTCACTCGGTCGGAGGACGGCTCGATCGATTGGGGAGATCCTCCCCTGCTGTCGGCGATCCGCACAGATCCAATTCTAGCCGAAACCCGTTTGATCGCTGAACCTTGGGACGCAGCCGGGGCCTATCAACTCGGGACAGGTTTTCCCGGAATGTTTTGGCATCAATGGAACGGACAATTCCGGGATGATCTGCGCCGGTTCGTCCGCGGTGACCTCGGTATGGTCCCGAAGTTGATGCAGCGGCTTTACGGCAGCGACGACCTGTTTCCGGACCGGATCGAAGAAGCGCGGCGCCCGTTCTACAGCATTAACTATGTGATCTCCCATGACGGATTCACGCTCTACGATCAGGTGTCGTACAACGAGCGACACAATGAAGCAAACGGTCACGACAACCACGATGGACCAGCCGACAATTTTAGCTGGAATTGCGGGATAGAAGGTGACGTGGATATGACCTCCGAGGTCGCGGCTCTTCGCCAGCGTCAGGCCAAGAATCTGTTTTGCCTGTTAATGCTTTCGAATGGGATTCCCATGTTTGTGGCCGGCGATGAGTTCCTGCACACCCAAGCCGGGAACAATAACCCGTATAACCAGGATAATTCGACCACTTGGCTCAACTGGAACCGGCTGCATGAGAACGCCGGCTTCTTCCGCTTTTGCCGGCTGATGATCGCTTTTCGCAAAGCGCATCCCAGCATCTGTCGAAGCCGGTTCTGGCGAGATGACGTTCGTTGGCGGGGAGTACGCGCCGCCGCTGATCTTTCCTATAACTCGCAAAGCCTCGCCTACTATCTGAAGGGAGGGAGCCTAGGTGATCAGGATCTCTACGTCATGATCAATGCTTTCACCGAGCCTTTAGTTTTCACGATCGTCGATGGTTTATATAAACCCTGGTACCGGGTCATCGACACCGCTCAAAACTCGCCAAACGATATCTGCGAGCCCGGGCAAGAGGAGCAGATGTTCGGCGCGCAGTACACCGTTGGTCCGCGGTCGATTGTGGTGTTAGTGCAGTAACAACGCCGTGAACGCCGGGATCGCGCGGGAACGCCGGGAACGGAAGTGCAAAAGCAGCTGCGTTTACGGCGACACGGGCGACGCCAATTAATTCATTGGCAGTAATCCGTAAAAGGTAACTTACGCTGATCGTCCGGCAGTCCCAACGCTTCGTTGCCGGCGTTGCCGGCGTTCCCGCTCGCTCCCGGCGTTGTATTTGTGGGCAACGGCCGCCACCCGAGGGTCGTTGCCCACCATGGCAACGCCGTGAGCGCCGAGAGCGAGCTGGAACGCCGGGAACGAATCCAAGGAACTCAGGGCAGCCGTTGACGGCGATGCCGGCGTTCCCGCGTTCCCGGCGTTTTACTTGCGCTCATCCACTCAGTCTTAACTACAGCCTTGCGAAGTCCCACACTCGGTGCACACACCACAGGCACCGGCCCGAATCACTTTCGAACTTCCACAGTGAGTACAGGTAACATCCATATACATGTTACCTAGCGCCTCGGCCACCCGCTCCGCATGCGAGTGAGCCTGGCCATTACTCATCGGATGGGGTAACCCTTCCGAGTTCGTCCGATTGGTGATCACATCGATAATCTCTTTTTCCGCGGTTCTCGGTAATTCCGCTACCGGTCGGTTCACCGCTTTTTTCTCGATGTCCGTGATCTCGCGCATCGGGAGATCCGGTTGCGTGCGGTTCGGCGAGGTGGCTTCCTTGTAGCCTTTGATAAACTGGCAACCTAGCCATCGGAAAACGTAATCGGTGATACTGGTCGCATTCCGGATATCCGCGTTCTTGGTGAAGCCGCTCGGCTCAAACCGTTGATACGCGAACTTCTTAACCAGGCTCTCTAACGGAACTCCATACTGCAGCGCCAATGAAGTCAGCGTGGCAACTGTATCCATCAGCCCGCCGATGGTGCTCCCCTCTTTGGCCATCTGGATAAAGAGCTCGCCCGGTTGACCACTCTCATACAGTCCGACCGTAATGTAGCCTTCGTGACCGGCGATCTCGAATTTGTGGGTTAACGAGACTCGGGTGTCAGGCATCCGCTTGCGAGAGGGTTGTTGTAAGCTCGACATCTCGCGTTCGAGCTCACCGATCCGGCCAAGCAACCGTTTCGTCTCTTCCGACGGTTCTCCCTTAGCGACTTCGCTAGCGCCCATATCCTTCGTTTTCTTAGTGTTCAGGGGCGCCGAACGTTTAGAACCATCTCGATAGATCGCGATGGCTTTTAAGCCTAACCGCCATCCTTCGATGTAGGTGTTTACGATCTCCTCGACCGTGGCTTCATTCGGGAGATTCACGGTCTTGGAAATGGCCCCGCTCAAGAACGGCTGGCAGGCCGCCATCATTCGCAGGTGGCCAAGGTAGTGCAGACTGCGCTTACCTTTGAATGGCTTGAAGGCACAATCGAAGACCGGCAAATGTTCAGGCCTAAGCCCGCTGGCCAGGACCTGATTCGTCTCCGGAATGGCTACATCCTCGATGGTGTCATGCTCATTGATATGAGCGAGAATCCCTTCGATCGCACTTTCGGTATACCCCAGCTTTTCTAACGCGGGTTTTACCGTTTGGTTGACGATCTTTAACATGCCGCCGCCGGCCAACAGCTTGTATTTCACCAGCGCGATATCCGGTTCGATGCCCGTGGTATCGCAATCCATTAAGAATCCGATGGTACCCGTAGGCGCCAGCACCGTGACCTGCGCATTCCTGAAGCCGGACTGTTCTCCTGAGCTCAACGCGTTATCCCAGGCTTTGATCGCCTCGGTCTTCAAATCGGCAAACTCGATTGAATCCTGGATCCGGTCACAATACTCACGGTGTAAACGGATTACCTCCAGCATGGGCTCGATATTGTCTTTTGCTAACGGATTCGGTACTCCATTCGCGCGAGAATCGTCGTAGCCGGGGAACGATCCGATTACTTCGGCGATCCGCGCGCTGTGCGCATAGGCTTGTCCGGTCATGATACCGGTGATTGAACCCGCCAAAGCGCGCGCTCCATCAGAGTCATACCCGAGACCGTAGCTCATCACCAGCGCACCTAGATTGGCGAATCCCAGCCCGAGCGTCCGAAAAATATGGCTGTTTTCCGCAATCTCCTTGGTCGGATAGCTCGCGTTATCCACCAGGATCTCTTGAGCAGTGATGAAGATCCGCACCGCCGCCTTGAATCTCTCCACATCGAAGCTCCCATCGGCTGCCTTGAATTTCATCAGGTTCAGCGACGCCAGGTTGCACGCCGTGTTATCCAAGAAGAGGTACTCAGAGCAAGGGTTGGTCGAGTTCTGACGTCCCGTGCCTTTGCAGGTGTGCCAACGGTGGATAGTGGAATCGAATTGCATTCCGGGATCACCACAGACGTGAGTGCCTTCCGCGATCTTCCGTAACAGAGTCCTCGCGTCCTTCTGATCGCACGGTTTGCCGTCTAGTACCCGGCGGGTCCACCATTCTTTCCCATCGATGGCTGCCTGCATGAACTCGTCACTGACCCGGATCGACAGGTTCTCGTTCTGGTACATGATCGAGCCGTAGGCATCTCCGTTGTAGCTGCCGTCATAGCCCTGCTCGATCAGCGCCCACGCTTTCTTTTCTTCTTTGGTCTTTGCCTCGATGAACTCCTCAATGTCCGGATGCCAATCTTTGAGGGTGTTCATCTTGGCTGCTCGCCGGGTTTTGCCGCCGCTCTTCACGACGTTGGCTACTTGGTCATAAACCTTGAGGAACGAGAGTGGTCCACTGGGACGGCCGCCACCGCTCAGTTTTTCCCGGGTACTACGTAAAGTCGATAGATCGCTGCCTGTGCCGCTTCCGTACTTGAAGAGCATCGCTTCGCTCGTCGCCAAGCGCATGATGTCTTCCATAGTGTCATCCACCGCTTGGATAAAGCAGGCCGACGCCTGCGGATGCTCATATTGAGTCGCTGCTCTCTCGGCCTGACCAGTCGCCCGGTTGTAATAAAAGTTACCTTGGCCACAGCCTTTCCCGATGCCGTACTCTTGATAAAGTCCAACATTGAACCAGACCGGACTATTGAACGCTCCATGCTGGTTCACGCAGAGCCAGGCCAGTTCATCGTAGAAAGTCTCCGCCGCTTGTGCGCTGGCGAAATACCCATCTTGCAGACCCCAGTCCGTGATGGTTCGCGTCACCCGATGGACCAGTTGTCGAACCGAGTTCTCTCTGCCTCCTTTGAACGGGTCCGTCCCGTTCGCGATATCTCCATAAAAGTACTTCGAGACCGCAATCTTGGTCGCCAAAGGACTCCACGTTTTCGGTACCTCCACATCCTCTTGCCGAAAAATGACCTTGCCACTGTCGTCAGTGATTTCCGCCGTCCGTCGTTCCCATTCGGCGTCATCCAGAGGAGCTTTTCCTTTGGTGCTGAAGACTCTCTGAAAGGTCAGTCCCTTTTGCCGTGCCGAACGCGATCCGCGCCCGCGCACCTTCAAATCGCTGGCATGCACACCTGACTTTAATTTGATCATCGCAGTTTTTGCTAGGGGGTTCGTTTCTGTCTGCTCACAAGTTGTCAATAACTCCGTTTTGCATGGCCAATATCTTGTGCCCATTTTGTGATTATTTGAGGATAACCCCAGCCTGTAGAGCAGCGTCTCCAATATGCACACTATATGTTGTGTTCTTCAAGAAAAAACGACTGAAACCGCAAGATATTATTGCATGGGAGGAACGTTGCCTGGGAGCAGGTCAAAATTCCCCGGAGATTGGGGCTAGGGAGTCCGGATTATGGCGGGTGATAAGGTGTTGGACTGGTGCCGAACGGAACCTATCCCGAAGGGATTAAAGGACTCAGCCCGGGGTTTCCAACCCCGGATACCGACCAAAAAGACGATCCGCCCTGAAGGGGTGGTAAACGTAGGTGTACGCAACCAGGTGCCAAATATTATCTGGGGGACGGATGATCTGCCGCCCCTTCAGGGCGAAGTCATGATCTTGGATTTAACTGAGGTTAAAACCCCGGGCTGAGTCCTTCAATCCCTTCGGGATAGTCCGACAAGTCCCTGCGGGCCAAATCCGAAAGGAGGCCAGGCCCGTCCGTTATGGGGATAGGTGGAGCAACCCGCTCCTTAATTCGCAACCGTGGTGTTCTTATGGCCAGTGGCCACAACCGGATCAGGCGGACCTACGCGCTCGATCTGAATGATCGGCGAAGGGATACGATAGTCGTTAATCTTGGCTGATTCGGCAGCTTTAGAAGCTTCGGTAACCCTTGCTTCGGACGCGACATTTACCTTCGCTGCGATCGTGGCTGGCGGCACATTTCGGGCAACAGCGAGTTCGTTTCGGCTTGGAAGCGGGGCGTTTTGAGCCAAAAGGGTGACCTCCTTACCGGCCTCTTTAACTGCGCGTCCCAGCGGCTGCTCCATGATCGCAACCGGCGTCCCGACATTGACCCAATTAAACACCTGGATCACATCGGCCGACCGCATTCGGATACAGCCAAAACTGGCTTTACGTCCTAAGAAAGTTTCCTGCGGTGTGCCGTGAATGTAGATACACCGCTTGTAGGCATTTCGATTGCCGTCTTCCAACCCGCGGAGCCAGATAATACGGCTGACGATCGGGTCCCGACCCGGAGCATTCGCTGGAAGCACTTCTCCGGTTACTTGTCGCCGCCAGAAAACAGCGCCCGCAGGAGCCGATGCACCGATTTTCCCGGCAATCTGCAGTATACCGGTTGGCGTACGCCAGCTTCCCCAATTATCTCCCTCTCCGTAGCGTGATGTCGAAATTGGATAATCGCGATAAACCTTGCCATCAACCACGACGGCCAATTTCTGGTCAGCCACACTTACCACGATTTGAACCGACGGTGTCGGGCTTGGCGCTGGTGCAATATTTACGTTTGGTCGCGCTGCCGAAGACGCAGGACTCGGTGACGGAGACGCCCCGGCGTGAGCGTAATAAGTCCGCGCGTAGGTGGCTATAGCCGTTGAAGTGCCGACCGGCGAAGGTGATGCTGATGCAGCCGCCTCATTCGCATGCGCCGCCGGAACGGCAAAAAGAAGACTCAGGCCGGAAAAGAGAGACCCAAAGGGTTTAAGTAGCTCAATATGTTGGTGGTTTCTCATTCAGCGAACAGAAATTAATTTCCCAGGCCATCTTCTTAAGCGGTCGCCAATCGAGCAGAACGCGACATATGTAAAACCAATTTGAAATAACATCAAGAAAGGAAGTGACAGGTATTCTCTAGCGGCAAAGGCGGCGATCACAAAGCGCGCAAAGTAAACCGCAAATAGCAATTCTCCAAGCGGAAGTACAGCTTTAAACGCAGAATAACTGAACTTGGGCGCACGCTGGGCCTTTCCTTCGATCCCGTATTTTGGGGTCCGGGTGAAAGCGGATCGATGATTGAAAACCGCTTCCAGAACGGCTCGAGCGTTGTTTACCGAAACGCCAATCCCTAAGGCTAGAACGAAAGGAAAGAACAAAATATCTCGGTACCAGCGTTCTGGGTTTAGCTCTCGCTGCGCCACCAAGTAAAAAGCGGCGGCGGCAAAAGTGTTGGCGAGCAGGATCGGTATATCGATAAGACAGGCCCTCACCCAACCGCCGGCTGCGAAAGGTCCGATCGGTGTCGGTTGCAGCAATACGCAAAGCAACGCCAACAAC
>Ga0206851_1271_pt1 | contig 10019 bp, 11 predicted proteins | sample Alteio_BWOrgCont_13_FD_152904 | JGI IMG/M metagenome (GOLD analysis project Ga0206851, IMG submission 152904) | Enriched cells from forest soil in Barre Woods Harvard Forest LTER site, Petersham, Massachusetts, United States -... | ecosystem: Environmental > Terrestrial > Soil > Temperate forest >... | reverse complement strand
CAGTCTTTGATTGGGCGGCTTTGCCATAGATGCCGTTCAAAAAAACAAGAGAGAAGTCAGTTTTTAGCAGACGAATCATCTTGGGCCTCGACTCAAAGCCGGGGAACGCATAGACCAACCGAAGACTATCACGCCCCATTTCAAAATCGAATATCTTCATTCCGATCTCGGTAATAAAAACCAAATGGGCAGCTGTACTGTCAATTTGTTTGTAGACCAGGATTCCGCTAAAATGATTTCTCAACAAATCAATCGTTGTATGGTATCTCAGGGCATCCCCATCCTTTCGGATGAATGGAGTGATATCTGTTTGCCGAAGCGTAATGGCATGATAACCCGTATGGCAGGAGCAGAACCCGAACAGCAAGACAAAGAAGTACAGAAGCTGTTTCATATTTATCCAGACTTACTTGACAATGAATGCGCTTTCAGGAATATCGCCGTTCAGTTTCTTATTGGTAAAATCAATCAAGGTCGAATCACCGGTTGGTTCAACCATCTCCAGTTTCACAACCGAACTTACCGATTTATCGAAATACATATTTATCTGAAGGCTTTCCTTCATGCCTTTGGCAAGCGGGTAGAGCTCCAGTTTATAGTCTTTATCGCTTTCCAGGAACACGACCCTGAACTTGCCTGTCTTTAATATATTGCCCTGTACGCTGGCAATCATGAGATCGTTTATTTCCTTAAAAACCTTGTTCGAATTCATGTCGTAACGGGTGGTTTTCGATTCGTCCTGGATCACAATCTTTTCTTTGTTGATCACGATCATGTATTTGTAGGGCGTAGTGTATTCCCAGCGAAGCAGGTTTTCTTTCCGAAACCGAAAATGCCCCTTGCTCGTCACCTTTTCGGTCAGAGCAGAGAGGTCTTTCACCTGCACAAAATCGCTTTCAATAGAATTCGTGTTCTTGGCCATCTGGTCGATCTTTTGTTTGAAAGCAACAGTGTCTCTCATGGGTTTGTAGGTTCCGTTCTGTGCCAGTAAAAAACCAGGCAATAAAGAGAGGATGAAATAAATCAATGTTTTTTTACGCATATGCTTTCAGTTGAATGAGTTCGTCGAGGGGAATAACGCTGTACCCTTTTTTTTCGAGAAGGGTCAGTACGCGCTGCAACAGCTGTACCGTTTCGGGCATGCGGTCATGAAAAAGCAGGATGGAGCCGGGACACAACCCGTTCTCGATTCGTTCAAGCACCCGCTCGTGATCGGGTGTGGATGTATCGAGGCTCCGGATGTTCCAGCCAATGGTTTTGTAATTCAGTTTATTTACCGCCTTGGCCAGATGGGGAGTGGTAACCCCGTAGGGAGGGCGAAAAAAGATCGGTTTCAGGCCGGTGGCGGCATTGATCAGTGTTTCGGTGTGAAGAAGGTCGCGCTCCATGGCCTTCGACGTATTCAGATCGAACCAGAAGTCATGGCTGAAGCTATGGTTACCTATCACATGACCTTCGTCGAGCATTCTTTTCAGGAGATCTTCATTCCCCGGGATATTTTTTCCGATACAGAAAAACGCGGCTTTCACCCGGTGTTCCTTCAGCAGGTCGAGCACAGCCGGGGTGATTTCGGGCACAGGCCCGTCATCAAACGTAATGCTTACTATTTTCTGGTTTGTAGAAGCCCTGCAGATGGTTTTGAGATAAAACCCCGAATCGATAAAATACGAACCGTAAAACTGCAAGAGTGAATAATCCAGGAGGAAAAGGGCCGGCACCGCCCAACTCAGCGGTACATACCGCAGATGGAGCACCAACAGCGCCAGACCCAGGGTGCCGAACAAACGATTTGTATTTCGATAGTTCAGCATCGGGAAACGAGGATGAGTGAATAATCATCGTCTCTGAAATGATTTACGATCAGTACATGCGCTATGTTTGTTGGAACCGTTCCACTGCTTATCAGTGCAGGTGGCGCCGAGTTTGTTTTCAGCAAAGAGGCAGCCAGCCACAGCGCAAAAGATCCGCTGGTCATGTATTCACCACAGTATTGTTTGAAATCGAGTTGAGGACAGCCGTTCAAATACCCGAGTTGCAATGCTTGCATCTGGCTCTCGTAACGCACATCGCCCGAATGACCGGTCAATACCAGGCTGATCGCTGCGGGCTCCAGACCCTGTTCCTGCAGAAAAGCATTGACAGCAAGCGCTAAGGATGCCGGGTTATGCAGCAGGGTAACCGCTTGAAGCCTGGCGTAGGTAGCAGTTGTCTGTAGTGATGACAGCACAAAAAAGCCGGCTCCCTCGCCCAGGTAATGCCCTGGGGTAGGATCATCCCTCAGGCGTTCTCCGGTGTACGCGCTGCTCTTGATGTATCCGGCCCGTTTCTGCAGGGTCAGGTAGCCTGGGGTGAGTTCATCAATGCCCCCGGTCAACACATGTTTCGCTTCTCCTTCGGCAAGGAGCAACATGGCATCAAGCAAGGCGCTCTCGAACGAGAACCCGCGCTGCACGTAGGTCATGTTGTATTGATGACATTTGATGAGCAGGGCAATCTGCGCACCAACGGTATTGTGCGTGGATTGGATGAACGCCGTTGGGGTCAGCAGATTTTCCTGGTGATCGATGATGGAAAGCAGAAATTTCTCTGAATCTTCAAAACACCCGATCCCCGTTCCGCAAACAACCGCATCGGCTTCGCTGATTCCTGCATCCTCCAGGGTCCTGAGCGCTGCGCTGACACCCATCTTGATTGCACGGCCCATCCGCCGTATCATGTTTGGGGCGATATGTTCCTTATAGGAGGGCTCCTGAGCCCTGAAATGATCATCAAAAGGAACATGCACCGTTTTTGGAAAGGCCTCCTCGCCCAGATGGTTCTGCGCTGAAATAACGGCGGTTCCGTTGATGTAGATGTTCATGCGCTTGCCTTTGAAAAAATAAGTGATGAACAGTTGCCCCCGAAACCGAAGGAGTTACTCAGTATGGTATCCAGTTTAACCCCTTCAAGCAGACCTGTTACAGGTACAAGGCTGAATTCTTTCATGGGGTTTTGATAGTTGAGATTGGGAAAAACAACGTTGTGTTTTAACGAAAGCAGAGAAATAACCGCTTCGATGCCGGCTGCCGGGGCCAGGGTGTGGCCGGTGTATGCTTTCGTGGAACTAAACAGCGGCGCCCGATCACCAAAAACCTTGATCAGGGCAGTGCCTTCGCTCAGGTCGTTGTTCGGCGTTCCGGTGCCGTGTGCGTTGATATAATCTACCTCCGAAGGCTCCATAGCAGCTACGGCCAGGGCTTTACGGATTGCCAGTGTGGCGCCAAATCCTTCGGGCGAGGAGGCTGTTTGGTGAAAGGCATCGTTTGCATTGCCGTATCCACGAAGTTCGGCCAGCACAGGTTTCCCGCTTCGTTTCACCTCTGCCTCCGATTCGAGCACCAGATAGGCCGCTCCTTCGCCCAGGTTAAGTCCACGGCGTTGATCGTCGAACGGGCTGCACCATTCCCGGTCGAGTATCATCAGCGTATGAAATCCATTCAGGGTAAATTTCGAGAGCGCATCTGTGCCTCCTACCACCACCCGGTCGAGTTTTCCGCTTTTGATCATGCGTGCGCCCAGCATGATAGCATTGGCAGCTGAAGAACAGGCCGTGCTGATCGTGGTTATAAAACAGGTGATGCCCAGATCGGCGGCGATATGCAGCGTACTGTCACCACAGTCGTGGGTGTCTATACAACCGAGGTGTTTTGTATTTTCAAAAAGTTCTTTATAATACCGCTCCGTACGGGTCATCCCGGCAACAGAGGTAGAGGAGATAAGACCGGTTCTGGCTTCGTTGATATCTTTCAGCCCGGCGCTTGTCACTGCTTCTCTGGCTGCAATCATACCAAGCAGCGAACCGCGGGTATACGATTCGGAGTAAACTCCAAGCTTGTGCATCAATTCATCCAGAGACAGATCTATTTCGCCGGCCACGAATTCATCGCGATGCACCGTTTGCAAGTGTTTTATTTTCCGGATGCCGGTGCGGCAGGCACGGAGAGAAGAAAGCGTCTCGTCCACATTTTGCCCGATAGCGGAGATAATTCCAGACCCGGTAATAAACACCCTGGTTTGCATCATTCAGGATTTTCCGTTGGCCTTAATATACTCGGCCATACTCCTGACCGATTTGAATACTTCCTTCCCATCGTTAGGGTCTTTGATCCTGACCCCGTGATTTTTTTCCAGCAGCACAATCAGTTCCAGGGCATCAATAGAATCAAGCCCAAGACCCGCCCCAAAAAGCGTTGCATCGGGGTCAATATCAGCCGGGGTCAACTCCTCCAGGTTTAGTTGCTGGATAATTTCAATTTTCAGTTTTTCGATCAGGGCCTCCATTAGAATAGTGGGGATTTGGAATTTGGAATTGGGAATTGGAATTGGGAAAATAGCACGTGAATTAAATGATACGTTTTAAAATCCTAAATCCCAAATCCCTTTCGTTGAATGCGGGCCAAAATTACTGTTTTTAGCCGTTCCTTGTGGAGGTACAACCAAATAAAGGAAGGCTTCGTAGGAGGGCCCGTCAAGCTCTATCCACCCTGCCAGACAGGCTTTGACCAACTTCTGTTCCAGGAGCTGGTTTACATAGCCGCTTATCAGCCCGGCATCAAAACCAGGGGTGACAAAACAGGCATTTTCGCCGGTTATCTGATGCCGGATGCTGATCTCACCGATCATGATATTGGGCAAGGTATAGACAAACACAGCAGGGCTAGGGAAATAGGCTTCCGGATTGCTGACAGACCGTGCATGGGCTCTGTCTGTTTCCAGGCTTGATGACCGGTTTGAAAGAACGATACCCGTATGCTCAGGCCCGGTGGCTCCAAAAGCCGGATCGGCGCTAAGCAGGTACTCTGATGCCAGCAGGGCAAGCTTGCAAAGGGCATCCATCTTAAAGAACTTCGGATACGCCACACCCAGATTTCGGAATGCCGCGGAGGCAAATTCAAAAAATGCAATTTCCGGTTTCTGCTCAAAAACAGAGAAGCCGTTTCTCGACACCCGGTTATTCTTGATGTGGCAATAAGAGCTGATTACATTCATTCTGCTGATCCCTCCCTGATAAAAAATGCAGCGGCGTTACAACCTCCAAAACCAGATGCCGTCTTGAGGAAAGAATCTACCTGCTGGCTCCGGGTATTTTTCAGAATTTCCACATCCCCGCTCACACCCTTTTCAGAAAAACCGGCTGAGCCGATGAGTATTCCTTTTCGAAGAGAATGAATTCCTACAATGCTCTCCAGCAGTCCTGCCGCACCGAGGGTATGTCCATAATATCCTTTCAGGCTTTGAACCGGAACAGCTGTATAACCAGAGCGTGTAAAGGCAATCGACTCCATCTCGTCATTGAACCCGGTGGCAGTGCCATGGGCCGAGATAAAACCGGGCGAAACACCGGGAGCTACCAGCTTTGCAGCCTCCACCGCCCGAAACAACCCCTCTCCGGTACGCGAAGGACCGGATATGTGATTGGCATCATTCGCGCTTGCCCCTCCACCGATGGAAATAAATCCATCGGCGGCCACCGAGCGTTGACGGCTGAGTACCACCGCTGCGGCGGCCTCGCCCAGGTTAATGCCATTTCGCAATGCATCGTAGGGTCTGCAAGGCTCATCACTCAGGGCGTTGAACGAACGAAAACCGGAAACGGTGAATTCGGAAACAATATCACCTCCCGCCACCACCACATGATCATAGCGGCCTTCGCCAATCAAACGCTTGGCAATAACCAGGGCAAGCAAACCGGAGATACAGGCGTTGGATAAAATCAACGGAGTATTCGCACAGTTGAAATAACTTCCAAGCACCCCTGCAAATACAGGTAAGTAGACCCTGTCAGGGGCGATCTTTCCAGGGCCCTGTCTTTCAAGAAGGTTAATATTACCTTTCGCAGTAGAATACAGCAGCAGGGTCCTGGAATCGGATAGAGAAACCACACTTTGTTTCAAGACACCGGCAATGGCAAGAATGCTGATTTTCTCAAGCCTGGTAAAAAGCACAGGGTTTCCAAGCCTACCGAAAGCATCATCCACAATCGATTCATCAAACAGGGAAGCGCAAACCGGTTGGCTTCCATACCCGGGATGAAACTGGCAGAGCGCACTCCTGCCTTCGGCCAGGCCATTAAAGTTTGTATCAGAATCCAATCCCAGGGGAGAGATCAGACAATCGGAGCCAGTGTAGATGTTTTTTTGCAAAATACATTTTTTACTTCGTCGGTCGGGCTCAGGAAGAGAGCCCTACAGCCTTTTTCCATGACAACAGAAAATCCGGGCAATTGAGTTGCAACTCACCCTCTGTATTCAGAAAGACCTGGATCGTCCTCCCCGTACAAACGAGTTCGTTGTTCGTTGCCCTATAGATAGAATATTCAAAGATCAGTTTTGAAGCCGGGCTGTCTATAAACCGGGTTTCGACAATGGCTGTATCTCCATATGCAAGCGGTTTTTTATAATCCAGTTCGGCCCTGACCAGTGGAATGACAAGTCCGTTTGCATAGACATCCAGATATCCAAGCCCGTGTTCTTTTCCAAAGTCTTCCCTTCCATCTTCAAAATACTGGAGGTAATAGCCATGCCAGACCATCCGAAGCGAATCTACTTCACTGAACCTTACCTGAATTTCTTTTCTGCTGCTGATAACCGGCGACATAAACAGATCTGCTGTTGAGCTCACGAAAATAACGAAAAGAAAGCGTGTCACGAAATATAGGCCTCTGTCTGTCGGTTGCCTCAGAACAGCTGCAAATTCATCATCCGGGAGCCAAAAACAAGGTAACCCTGGAGAGTAATGAACGTAGAATGGTTAACAAGTTCGCCTTCCCCTATTTTTGTTTTGGACCGAAAATCATTATCTTTATAGCTATATGAAAAAAACGGCTCTATCCATACTTATCCTGTTCCTGCTCACTTCCGGGACCTTGCTTCCTGCTCAGGACAATATACAGGGTAAGATAGAGGTGCGTTGTACCGACGATTTCTGCCGCTTTTACATGCAGGATAAGCGCATTTATTCTTATGGACTCGATACCACATCCCAGGTGCGTTTTTGGAGAGCAATCATTAAAATGAGCCCAGACAGCGGCATCATGAACGTGGCTTCCAACCGCATGATGTTGTTCAAAATGACGGTACGTGAATATTCGCGGATGACTGAACTCAAGAAAGATTCCATGCGTGCAGCCCTCCGGGCCACTTACCTCCTCCCCGATTCAGAACCGATCCTGTTTAGCTGTGGCAAAAATGATTTCTACAATGTTGCAGGAGTCATGGGGCGCATTGATCAGGGCATACGCATCTTCGAAACCGAAAACGTGGATCCATTCTATGCCCAGGCCATTTTACTCATCGAAAGTCCAGGCAAAACCGTGGGTCGTTCAAACGTAGGCGCCCTGGGTTCTTTTCAACTGATGAAAGCCGTTGCAAAAAACATGGGCTTGCAGGTAAATAAAAATGTGGATGAGCGCCGTGATTTCGACAAAAGCGCCTGGGCTGCTGCAAAACTAATCCGCACCATCTGTATTCCCTATGCCAATAAAATCCTCGAAGAACATGGTCTTGCCTACGACCCCAGCGATCTGTGGTACCGTCTGCTTATCCTGCATGTATACCATGCCGGGGCCGGCAATGTAGCCAAGGCAATAAACGTGATGGATCCCTGCGAAGGAAATATCGATCTCATCAAACAACTCTGGCAAACCAGGGCCGGAGCCTTTGGCATGGCTTCTCAAAATTACAGTCAGGTTGCCCTAGCTAACCTTATTGAACTCGATGAATTCATCCGTCTCAATGGCAAGGATATCCATTTTGTGGATCCTACCAACAAGGCTACCGGTTTTATCTCGACACCGTTGCCAACCGGTCTGGGTAACTGAGTTTCCTCCTTCTATTCCTTGAAAATTATTTTAAAAGAAGAAAGCGGCCTGGGAGCCGCTTTCTTCTTTTAACCCGCTTCATGCATTAGAGACACACCTTCACGCTCAAACGGCCACCAGCACTGCTGGCCCGCGGGATAACCGTCTCCCGATGTCTATCGGGACGCGCACAGGCCTAACGCACGTTGCATTAGCCTGTTGCACGGCTAATGCAAAAATCCCGGTTTAAAATGAATGGGGTATTATGATTTCGATTCGGGCTTGAGTATAAATATCTTCATCTCGCATTCTGCAACCAGCTTCCCATTACAGGTTGTCCGGCCACTGATGAGGGTAACACTAAAGACCTCATTTTTTTTCGACACTTCGGTAATGATCTCTGCTCCAACGGGTGGATGAAAATAAATCTTCAAGTCTTTTACCGCCCCGATAAAACCAAGCAAGGGAGTGGCCCCGTGCTTCTTTACTTCATAGCCCCCGCGGGCAGCCGCAGTCTGCGCTATATTTTCGACAATACCCGGCTCGGTAAAGACCCCGTCTTTTACAAAAATATTGTCTGGCCTGATCCTGAAACCGGCAGTGGTGTCGAGCCCGTCGCAGACATACAGACAGTCGATCATGATCATTGGCGATTTTTGCGGCAGATAATCAGCTATCTCGCCGATTCCGACAATTTCCTTGCTTGTTTGTTCCATCAGCATACAGTTAACATTGAATAAGCATACGAAAAACGGGCGCTCTCGGGCACCACTAAAAATATTTTTTCCCCTTTTTTCAGGGCGCCTCCATTCATCAACTCTTCGAGGGCCAGCATGATTGATGCGGCTCCCACATTTCCAAGTTTTGTAAGGTTGATGAACCATTTCTCTCTGGGCACACCGGCATTGAATTTATTCATTTCATCATCTACCTTTTGAATAAAATAAGCGGATGAAACATGGGGCACAAAATGATCGATATCGCCGGGGTTGAACCCATACTTCTTCATCAATTCAAGATACCGGCGCACGCCCAATTCGGCGATATGTTTATCCAACACCTTCACGTCTTGTTTGAGTGAGAAAAGTGATTTCTCCAACCATTCGTGCTGCTCAAAACTCAGGTATCCCTTCAGCGAACCATCGGCTTCTTTCTCGCCCCCGGCATACATACAAGTCTCAACTTCATTCGCAAACGAGATGATATCCACCCATTCTACTTTCAGCGATATTCCGCTGGCATTGGGCTTATTGCTCAACAACAGCGCCGCTGCCCCATCCGACAGCATCCAGCGCAAAAAATCTTTTTCGAACGAGAGCATTGGGTTTGCTTCCAGCTCTTCAATCTTTTTGCCTTCTTCCACAAAATTCCGGGCCTGCATCCAGGTCGACAATTTTTCGGATCCCGTGGTGATGGCATTCTGGGCAGTACCACTCCCAATAGCCATCACTGCATAATTCAACGCATTCATGGCCGAACAACAGGAACCCGTAAACGTAATGGCTTCAACAGGTTTTACTCCCAATTTACCATGCACCATTACCGCATGGGCAGGTAATAACTGATCGGGGGTGGTTGTTCCGCAAGTCAGCAAATCGAGCTCTAACAGATCAAAATCATCCCTACAAACGGCCCGGATAGCTTCCAGGGCCAGGTCTGTATTCGAATGCGTACTCCGTCCTTGTTTATCAAGGGCATAGTAACGCGTCTTGATGCCATTATTGCGAAGTACAATATTTTTGGCCCGTGACTTATGACCCAGAAAACAACCCAGGTACTCCTCCATTTCATCGTTCGAAACGGGTGCATTCGGGAGAAAACGGGCTATTCTGTTTATATATACCGGGATCGACATGGAATTTTTTAAACCTTTCTAAACTAGAGCTATACGCTGAAAAGACTGATAACACAGTTAGCTTTGATCCATCACAGACACCGGCCGCTTTTTCGAAAGAACCTGAGAAAAGGGCAGCCCCCCTCTGCATTCTTTGTTTTTAGCAAATTCAGATGATTCGGATAGCCAACGCAGCCCAAAAGCGACTAAAAACGGGTACAAAAGAGACAAAGATAATCAATCCGGCTTACGTAGACTGACCCCTGAAAAATAGGCTTTTTCAGACCTTACCTTTGCGGGATTCAACAAATTGACAAGGCTAGTAAGTGTAAAGACAATGGGGGAAGC
>Ga0206851_1270_pt1 | contig 10070 bp, 10 predicted proteins | sample Alteio_BWOrgCont_13_FD_152904 | JGI IMG/M metagenome (GOLD analysis project Ga0206851, IMG submission 152904) | Enriched cells from forest soil in Barre Woods Harvard Forest LTER site, Petersham, Massachusetts, United States -... | ecosystem: Environmental > Terrestrial > Soil > Temperate forest >... | reverse complement strand
TGCTTGGATCGCAGGAAGACGGTCGGAACCTGGACAAGGACGAAGATCACCAGCGCTCCGTAGACGTTCACCCAGTGGACGGCTAACGGCATGAGGGACGCGGCGACAATCACAAGGCCGTACTGCGTATCACGCCACTCGACGTCCCAACCAGCGTCGGAAAAGCGTGCTGCCGCGGTCATGAACCAAGCACAAGCCAGGACGAAATAACCGCACCGAGCAAACCACCGGACAATGGGATCCCGCGACCCGCTCTGCATATAGAGGAGCAGCCCGCAGAGGGCGGCGATGATCACGACACCGCAAAGGAATGGGACCGGCCCCATGCGATTGGGTTCCGTATTTTTTCCTTCACGCGCGAGTCGGCTTTTATAGTCTCTTTCAACGAGTTGTGCCGGAGTCGGTTTCTTGAGGCGAGGCTTGCCGGGCAAAAGCGCCAGAGGGGTCTGCACGACCAGGAACAAGGCAAGTGCTTCGTACCGATTAATGAGCCCGATCCAAAGTGGAAGGGCGGACGTAGCGGACGCTGCAAGGCAAAAGGGGAGCCAGTACAGGTTCGAGGTTCGTCCGGAGTCCGCGAAGCGGCCGAGGACTTTGAATACCCAGACAAAATAGAGGATGCCGTAGCCGAGATGCGGAACGAGCGCACCGATCCCTGGATCGTAGGAATTTTGCAACCAGATGAGCGGGAGCGCGAGGCAGGCGAAGGTGAGCAGAGTGCGGAGAAAGCCAACTGGCCCGACCAGCAGTCGCGGAGAAACCGTCCGTTCCGGGGACTCAGCTTCTGTGCGCCCCGCGGTGGATGTGGCGAGCCACGCGAATCGGATGGCCACGATGAGCGCGAAGGTGAGTGGAGGAATTGCGGCGCGCCAGGGAAGGGTCATGGATGGGTAACACTTTACCCGAAGGTTGGTTAGGAGCGGATAGCAATTTTGGGGGGACGGGGTGAGTGAGATGGATGCGGGGTCAGTTCGGAGTCATCAACCTATCGATCTTGGACTTTGCGACACCTGCCTCATTCCTTCACGACCGATGGCCGGAGGTGGTTCCTATATGCTGGGGCTAATTCAAGGCATGACGGATTCCAACAATTCGACGGATTCCGGCGAGACTCCGGGTGCGCGCCGCCGGCTGCGGGATTCGCGCCTGATCCAGCGGCTGATCCATCATTTTCCGCCGGGGCAGTTTGGGCGGTATCTGGTGGTGGGGTTGTGTAATACGGCCTTTGGGTATGGGTGCTATGCGGGTCTGACACTACTGCTGACGCCGCATCTTCCTTACGCCTACATCGTAGCCAGTGTGCTTTCCGGTCTCGTGAACATTACGTTCTCTTTTCTCACCTACAAATGGTTCATCTTCAAAACGAAGGGCAATTATTTGCGGGAGTGGGTGCGGTGCCTGCTGGTGTACAGCAGCGCGATCGCGATCTCGACTGCAGCGCTGCCGTTGGTGGTTTACGGGCTGCGGCATCTGACGCCGGCGCGGGGGTCAGCACCCTATTGGGCGGGAGCGATGCTGATGGGTATTACGGTGATTGGTGGATTTCTGGGGCACAAGAATTTTTCGTTTGCACCGAGCGGGAAGAGAGCGGCTGACGCGGTGGCCCAAAAGTAGGCCGGCTGGTCGCTGCTATCAATTCAGTTGACCTTGCAAAGAGGCATAGCAAAGCGGGCGCTACGCGCTATGGCCCATGTCCCAACCCAGGAACATGGGGCACCCGGATTCGCTTGTTCCACCGGATTAGTTCATTACTGCGCTGGTGCTGCGTCCAGGGGCTGTTTGAGCAGGTTCATGGCTTCGGCTGGGAGGGGTTTGTCGGCTTGCTGGAGAAGAAGGCTGACCTGCCACATCTGGGTCTGGTTGAGCACCTTGTCGTAGGAAGGCATGCCGGTGAGGCGGATACCGTTGGCGACCTTCCACCAGGTTTCGCCGACGGGGTCGTCGCTGACGCCGACGACGCCGTTGCGGTGCGGGGCCCAGAGCTGTGGGGCGTGCGGATACATGTGATTGGCGAAGTCCGAGGGGCGTCCGTAGAGCCCGTGGCAGGATGCGCACTGCTGGCGGTAAATTTGCGCGCCGGCGATGAGGGTGTCAGGACTGGGCTGGATGGGAGCGGTGGCCGGCATTTCCTTATCGATGCGGGCGCCGAGAGGGACTTTGACGATCCGCTTTTCGAAAGGGAAGGGTTGATCGGCGACGGCGACAGGAGGATGGCCGAGGTGCAAGTAGAAGAAAGCCCATGCGGGAAGGATGAGCAGGCCAATGATCAGGCCGAGCAGAAATTTTGCCATGCGTCGATTGCCTCGAAAGGAGAAGGGTAACAGGGGGCGTTCTCGGAATGTTTGCACGGTGGTGAAGAATTCGCAATGGTGCGAAGTGCTGGCAGGGCGCAACTTTCTCAATTACAATTTCGCCAGCGTCCGCAGGACTTCAATCGAACGGGCTTTCCAGGAGGCGGGAGGAAACATGAAAGATCCACGGGTATTGTTCACCGCTACTTTTCTGTCTCTGGGAATCCTGGCGGTGGCGATGGCGCCGCGGGCGTATTTGCGGGGTGATCTGATCGGCGGATTCACGCTACTGATCGCGGCTGTTCTGTTCTTCAATCGGTGGCAGGGGAAACGATCCTGAGAACCTGAAGACGGCCCCTGATCCTTCATTCCCACTCAACAAGCTGGCGCAATCGGCAAGCCGGTTTGCGGCACTGCAATTTGCACACAGTGACTTGCGGTTACGATCCTGGCCAGGAACCCAATGTTCAGCATTTTCTACGAATTGAACCAGACGTTACGCCGGTTGGCAAAGACACCGGGGTTCTCTGCGACGGCGGTGCTGATGCTGGCGTTTGGGATTGGCGTCACGACAGCGATTTTCTCGATTGTGAATGGAGTGCTGCTGCGGCCTCTTCCCTTCCCGCAGTCGGACCGGCTGGTAACGCTGGGCGACCAGCTAAGCGGGACGAACTGGGGAAAGCATGATCCGGGACCGGTGACGGGTCCGGAGGTACTGATTTATCCGCGGGAGACGCGGTCATTTGCGAGCCTGGGAGGATACGCGTGGGACGGATTCGAGGTTTCCGGGATCGGCGAGCCGGTCCAGGTGGTGTCGACGCGCATGACGTCGTCGGTGTTTACAGCTCTGGGCATGGCTCCGCTGATGGGACGTGTGTTCACGGACCAGGAAGACGAGCAGAAGCAGCAGGTGGTGGTGCTCAGCTATGCGACGTGGAAGGAGCGCTTCCACGGAGACGCGAACGTTGTCGGCACGAAGGTGCTGCTGGACCGGAAACCGTATCTGGTGATTGGAGTGATGCCGCGGGACTTTGAATTCCCGCTGTATCCGGGGCGGCAGAACCGTAGTGAAATGTGGGTACCGATGAGTTTTGCAGCCGATGAGATTGCGTCATCGGCGGACTCCTACTGGCACTTTGGATTGGTGGGGCGGCTGAAGCCGGGCGTGACGGTGGCGCAGGCGCAGGACGATGCGGAGCGCGTGGCGCAGCAGGTGATGCAGGGATACCCAGCGGACTCGCGGAACTTTCACATCCGTGCGGTCGTGTATCCGCTGCAGGCGATCACGGTGATGGACGCGCGGCCGATGCTGCGGATGCTGTTTCTGGCGGTAGCGGTGGTGCTGCTGATTGCGTGCGCGAATTTCGCGGGCCTGCTGCTGGTGCGGGCGATCCAGCGGCAGCGGGAAACGGCGGTGCGGCTGGCGATTGGGGCTCCGGCGATGACGCTGGCGCGGCAGATGATTCTGGAAAGTCTGGCGCTGAGTGGCTGCGGCGGACTCCTGGGGATTGGGCTGGCTGCGGCAGCGATCGCGGTGGGGAGAAACTTTCTTCCCGAGACGATGCCGCTGGTAAATAAGATCGCGCTGGATTGGCGGGTGGCAGGGTTTGCGCTGCTGCTTGCGGCACTCACCGGGTTTTTCTGTGGGCTGGCGCCAGGGTTTGCGGCCCTGCGCACGAATGTGAATGCCGCGATGAAAGACGGCGGGCGAAGCGGATCGACGGGCGGAAGCCATGCGCGGCTGCGCAGCGCGCTGGTGGTGCTGGAGATTGCGGTGGCGCTGGTGCTGCTGACCGCATCAGGGCTGCTGTTGCGGAGTTATCGCCTGATGAGCGCGGTGAATCTCGGGTTCCGGCCGGATCACGTAGCGACAGCGGTATGGGGATTGCCGCTGGAGCAGTATGGGACGCAAGCGAAAGTGGACGCGTTTAACCGAACACTGCTCGAACAACTAAGGCAACAGCCGGGCGCGGAGGCAGTGGGGCTGACCACCGTGCTGCCTATGGCGGGCGGGCCGCAGGAGGCATTTGTACCGGAGGGTTTTGTGGATCCGCGAGGACCGGACCGCACAGTGGCTTGCCCCTATCAGGTGGACGGCGATGCGCTGGAGGCGCTGGGCATGCCGCTGCTGCGTGGACGATATTTCACGGAGAGCGACAACGCGGATGGGCAGCTGGTCGTGATGGTGAATCACGAACTGGCCGAGCATTACTGGCCGCATCAGGATCCAATTGGGAAGCGGTTGCGGGTGGGGACGCAGCAGTCGGGAACGCCGTGGCAGACGGTGGTGGGCGAAGTGGCGGACGCGAAGCAGGATACGCCGGACGCGGATGCGCGGGAGCAGTTCTACGAGCCGGTAGCGCAACTGCGGACGGATGCGGGGCCAACGGCGCTGCCCACGGATTTATACGGCAACGCGATCTTTCTGGTGATGCGATCGAAGTTGCCAGCGAAGCAGATGGAAAGTGGGATTCGGAGCGTAGTGCGGGGGATCGATCCGCAATTGGCGCTGACGCTGCTGCGCACAATGGATGAGGTGGTGGCGCAGAGCGAGGCCCCCCGCCGGTTCAACACGATTGTGATTTCGAGCTTCGCGCTGGCGGCGGTGCTGCTGGCGGTGCTGGGGATTTACAGCGTGGTTGCGTTCTCCGTGGCGAGCCGGGTGCAGGAGATGGCGATCAGGATGGCGCTGGGCTCGCAGCGATCGGATATTCTGCGGCTGATATTTGTTTCCGGACTGAAGCTGGCCCTCGTGGGAAGCGTGCTGGGTCTGGGCGGGGCGGTGGCGGCGTCGCGGGTGATGCGGGCGTTCCTGTTTGGTGTGAGCCCGTTTGATCCGCTGGTGATGATCCTGGCGGCAGTGGTGGTATTTGCGCTGGCGCTGGCGGCGTCGGCGCTGCCGGCGCGACGTGCGGCGAGCGTGGATCCGCTGCAGGCGCTGCGGGGCGAGTAACGATGGCGATGAAGGTGCGGCCGCTGCACCTCACGGTTCTGAGCTGGCTGCTGATTGCGTTGGGGGCGGTGGAATTTGCCGTCCACGCGGTGAAAATTCGCTGGCCGCTGACGGCGGATGGGGTGGGCGTGCCGCTGTTCGAGCTGGTGATTCTGGTTTGCGGCGTTTACATGCTGCGGGGCCAGCCGTGGGCGCGTTGGGGAGCGCTGGCGTGGATCGGGTTCCACATCATTGTGAGCTCGCTGCACTCGGTGCAGGCGGCGATTGTGCATGGGCTGCTGTTTCTGGTGCTAGCGTGGCTGATGTTCCAGCCGGAGGTCAACGCGTGGTTTCGCCGGGAGGAACCCGCGGCGCGCTGAGCGGAGGTCTTCCTATTCGGGTCGCCAAAACGTCTAATGCCTGAACCCCAATTCAGGCGCGCGGCGGGCGGGGGATGCCCGCAGATGATTTAATACAAGGAACGGCAATTTTTTCTTGTTTCAAGGGCAGTGGAGGCATTCAGGTTCATGCGTTTTCGCAAGAGTTCCGGATACGCCGCGTATCCGTTGTTGGCAGTACTTCTTTTTGCTTCTTTCGCGGCACGCGCGCAGGATGCAACGCCCCAGCAGCAGCAATCCACCGATCCCGCCGCGCCGCAGAGCACACCGCAGCAGCGGGCTGAGGTGCTGCGCGAGGCGCAGGTGCGGGTGAATGCACGGCGGAAACAGCGCGTCCAGCAGATCATCCAGGACACATACAGCCACAAGTTCGAGTTTGATTTTGGGGGCGGGTATCTGCGGTTTCGTCCAGGCAATCATTTGCAGCACAACAGCGAATCGGGTTGGGACGTGGATATTACGGACTACGTCCGGGGCAATCTCGGCGTGACGGCGGACTTTCGCGGCTACTACGGGGTTGCGTACACGGGGCCAAACCAGTTCACCACCTACGAGCCGAGCATCAGCCAATACACGTTTCTGGCGGGGCCGCGATATCGCTTCTACCGAGGACAGCACTGGGGATGGACGGGCCAGGTGGAAGCGGGCGTGGGCCACGGCAACTTCGGGACGGGCACAAACGGGCTGCCGCCCCAGTTCGTCGGCCTGTATTCGGACGCAACGGTGCTGAATGTTTCCGCGGGTGCCTCGGTGGATTACAACCTGGGCCCGGGATTGGCGATCCGGCTGACGCCGAATTACCTGATCACGAATTACGGCAGCACCATGCAGTACAACGCTGGCGGGAATCTCGGGATTGTGTATCGGTTTGGACGGAAGTAGAGGGAGCTGGTAGCCAGTAGCCGAACGGCTAATTCGGGAGCTGTGGATCGTTCTTCCACGCAAGGGTGCTCACTTTGGCTTTGGGCCAGCCTTCTTTTTCGAGGATGGTGTAAACGCGGTCGACTCGGGCCTGCGAGGCGCCGGGAGCGATGGCGAGTTTCACGGACGTTACCACTGATGGGTTGGCGTCGTTGTAGCAGCCGCCGCGCAGATCACCATCCAGGGATTGCAGACTGGTTTTGTACCAGCCGCCCATGCGGTTGACGTAGAGGGCTCCGTCGCGCGTGATGCCGATAGTCATGGGGCACGGGTTGGACAGGATGCCGAGCGCGAGCAAGGCGGCGAGCATGGCTGCACGATAGCACGCTGGGATGCTGGGTTGAAGCCCGGCTCCTTTTGTGGGCCACGCGCCTCGGCTGATTCCCCCTTCCGTTTCGCCAATCGGATGAATCGGTACAATGTGCATGAACTTCCTTCGCTTTGATTGGCGTTAGCCTGCATGCACAGCTTCCCTCTTCTGATGGCCTCGACGGCGCACCTCCTCTCCGGGTGTGCCCAGACGCTTGGCCTCCTGTTTGTCAAAAGCGACCTGAAGCATTATCTGCGGGCGCACTATGGCGACCACACGTTTCAGGACCTCTACCATTGGCAGCTTTTCTCGTTTGACACGCTGCTGCTGACACCGTATTTCCTGGTGATGGTGGTGCTGTCGTTTTACGGGCTGCATCGCTACCACCTGGTGTGGCAGTACTACCGCTTCAAGAAGAATGCTTCGCACGAGCCGCCGCAGCATTTTGCCAAGCTGCCGCGGATCACGATCCAGCTGCCGATTTTCAACGAACAGTTTGTGATCGACCGGCTGCTGGAGGCGGTGTGCGCGCTGGACTACCCCCGCGAGTTGCTGGAGATCCAGGTGCTCGACGATTCGACCGACGAGACGCAGAACGTGGCGGCGGCGATGGTCGAGCGGTACAAGGCGGCGGGGCACCCGATCGTATATCTGCACCGGACGAACCGAAGCGGGTTTAAGGCAGGCGCGCTGCAGGAAGGGCTGAAGACGGCGACGGGGGAATTTGTCGCGATCTTCGACGCGGATTTCGTGCCGCCGCCGGACTGGCTGATGCGCGTGGTGCATCACTTCGCTGAGCCGGAAGTGGGGATGGTGCAGACGCGCTGGACGCATCTGAATCGCGACTACAGCTTTTTGACGCAGGTGGAAGCGATCCTGCTGGATGGGCATTTTGTGCTGGAGCACGGGGCGCGGGCGCGCTCGGGCGTGTTCTTTAATTTCAACGGAACCGCGGGCATGTGGCGGACAAAGGTGATTGGCGAGGCCGGCGGATGGCAGCACGACACGCTGACCGAGGACACCGACCTGAGCTACCGGGCGCAGATTATTGGATGGAAATTTAAATACCTGATGGACGTGGAGTGTCCGGCGGAGTTGCCGATTGAGATGACGGCCTTCAAGACGCAGCAGCAGCGCTGGGCGAAGGGGCTGATCCAGACATCGAAGAAGATTTTGCCGCAGATGTTTCGCAGCAATGCTCCGCGGAAGGCGAAGATCGAGGCGTGGTACCACCTGACGGCGAACATCAGCTATCCGCTGATGGTGGTGCTGAGCGTGCTGCTGATGCCGGCGATGATTATCCGGTTCTACCAGGGCTGGTGGGAGATGCTGTTCATCGACTTCCCGCTGTTTCTGGCGTCGACGTTTTCCATTTCGTCGTTTTATCTGACATCGCAGAGGGTGTTGTTTCCGAAGCACTGGTACAAGACGTTTTTGTATCTGCCGTTTCTGATGTCGCTGGGGATTGGGCTAACGATTACGAATACCATCGCGGTGATGGAAGCGATATTCGGGATTCAGAGCGCGTTCAAACGGACGCCGAAGTATCGCGTGCAGAAGAAGGGCGAGAAGTCGCAGGCGTCGAAGTATCGCAAGCGGCTGGGGCTGATTCCGTTCGCGGAGTTGCTGGTGGGGTGCTATTTCGCGGCTTGCATTTGGTACGCGATTGCGAACGAGAACTACTTCACGGTGCCATTCCTGGTCCTGTTCGTGGTGGGGTATTGGTACACCGGCTTGCTGTCGCTGTTTCAGGGGCGGTTTGAGCGGTGGCGGAGCGGAGGAGCGAACCTGGATGATGCTTCGCCCAAGCCCTTTCCTGTGGGAGTTTGAGGGGTTACCGGAAGATGTGGATGGGTATCGATAGCCGCAGCTTCTTCCATGCCCTATCCGCAGTGTAGACAGGCACGTTCAGGATCATGCCAAGCGCCAGGCATGCACGGTCCCCAAGCGACAACCCGAGGGGACGTGTCTGAGGCAGCAAGTTCGCGGTCAACTGCGCCTGCTCATCGTCAAAAGGGACGGAGGCGTGAACGGTCGACCGCGCGCTTTGCCACGCTTCACGCGGGGGTGAACCCAGTCTCACAAGGCGGGACTGAGCCTCGGCCAGATTCACTGTACTTGCGACTGACTCGGCGAAAGCCACGCCTAATAACGATTCGTATCCTTGTTCTTCGAGCGCGATAGCGAGTATTGCCGATGCGTCGAGCACGCACCTACTCATGTTTGGCCGCTTCCCGGCGCTCCGCAATCAGTTCGTCCACGGCGTTCGTGCCTGGCTTTATATAACGGCGGATCTGCCGCCGAGCTTCTTCGATACGCTGGCGGCGCGTCGTCAGATAATAGCGGTCATCCTTCTTCTCCAGGATGATTTCTCCGCCGGATTCCACGCCGAGTTCCCTGCGGACGTGAGCAGGAATGACGACTCTGCCATTTTCGGCCAACTTCAATCGTATTTGCGTTTCTGGCATATTTCCCTTCAATGACATTTCCGCCCGTTATGCCATTTTCTCACAATGGGCACTTTTCGGGTTATGCCTCCCTTACCTGAGTAACCCCACCCCCAGGAATCCGCTTGCTTCAGCCTCCAGCTCGGCCTAGCGTTTTAAACGTCGAAAGCTCTGTTCCCCGCGAACAGAGCTTTTCCATTTGCGCCCTGCCCAGGCGGGGATATTCTCCGCTGTTTGAAATCTCAACAGTCGCTGGCCGACCGGCTCCACGAGATAGTGGAGCGGGTAACCCAACTATTTCGTTACACATACGCCAATAACCTGAACTAAGCACCTTGTTTCCATACACTTAGAGAATCGCAATTTGCTAAGCGCTTTTTTTTCCTACACTTACAAAAATGAGGGGGGAGGGGGGTAGGTCCATCGGAGCGCGCCGTTATACTCACCCTCATGAAATCTTTGCATTCTGTTCGCGTTCTGCTGGTTGGGTTGGGAGTTTGTCTGGTTACCGCTCCGTCTTCGTTTGGATGGGGGAGCAAGGGCCACGTGATGATTAACAAGCTGGCGGCGGGAGGGCTGCCGGCGGATATGCCTGCGTTCATGCGCACGCCGGAGGCGATCGGGGAGATTGCGTATTTGGGGCCGGAGCCGGATCGCTGGCGTTCGCGCGCGGAGGCCGAGCTGAGCGCCGAGCAGGCGCCGGATCACTTCATCGATCTGGAAGAAGCGGATCTGATCGGCAAGCTGCCGCGTCGGCGGTATGACTACATT
>Ga0206851_1269_pt1 | contig 10157 bp, 7 predicted proteins | sample Alteio_BWOrgCont_13_FD_152904 | JGI IMG/M metagenome (GOLD analysis project Ga0206851, IMG submission 152904) | Enriched cells from forest soil in Barre Woods Harvard Forest LTER site, Petersham, Massachusetts, United States -... | ecosystem: Environmental > Terrestrial > Soil > Temperate forest > O... | reverse complement strand
TCGTTGTCGATACAAACGTTTGGATTTCGGCTTTCCACTTTGGCGGCGTGAACGGCACTCCATTCCTCGCGATAACCAAAGCGACGACCGGCGACACCATGGCGATCTGCTCAGAAATCGAAGAGGAGATCGCATTTACATTTAGATTCACGTGCAGCTGGCCTGACGCCCGCATCGAAAACCTGCTCAGGGATGTTCTGCAGCACGCCATCCGCGTTCCAATCTCCAACACCCTCCACCTCTGCCGCGATCCCGGCGACGACAAATTCCTCGAGTGCGCTCAGCGCGCCCGCGCGGATCTCCTCATCACCGGCGACAAAGACCTGCTCTCCCTCCGCACCCACGGACCCACCCGCGTCGTTACTCCAGCCGCCTACCTCAAGCTCTAACGACCACTACTCCGTCCAGTCCAGCGCATACACATCCTGCGTTCCCCGGTCCCGCAGCAGCAGTGGTGAATCATCCGGAGCCAGCGCCAGCGATCCCCCATACTGTCCCGTCGTCACGAAGTTTGTCAGGTCCGCCACGCGTTCCGTCATGTGGTCCGCCATCCTCACCCGCACCACCGCGCCCTTCCCGGTAAAATCCAGGAATTCAATAAACTCCCCATCCTTCGACCAGTTAATCCACCCAAACGTCCCCCGCGCCACCTCGCTCCAGTGCTGCGTCGCCAGATCGAACAGCAGCAGCGTGCTTGAATCCGCGCTCATCGCCGCAATCGATCGCCCATCCGGAGACCACCGCGGCGAAAAAAATCCCTGCGATCCCGCCAGCACCGACACTTGTCCCGTCGCAACATCCAAAATGCGAATCGATGCCGGCGTCTTTGCCGTTGCCGCGTCCGTCGGATTCCCCGCAAACACAATCTTCTTCCCATCCGGAGACCAGTTCGGATCCATCTGGTTCTGCTGGTCGTTCGGCATCAGCTCCGTCACGCTCCCGCCCGCCGACGGAACCTCATAGATTCGCCCGGGCTGCGTCGAGCTCACCGCAAACTCAAAAAACACCAGCGTCTTTCCATCCGGCGACCACCGCGGCAGCACCGCATGTAGAGGCGGCGACGTCAGTTGCAGCCGCTCGCTCCCATCCACCCTGCAACGCCACAGCGTCCCCTCAGGATAAGAAACGTACGCCGCCCACTGCCCATCGCTCGAAAACGAAACATACTCTGCCGAAATCCCCTCAAGAAACGGCACAAATTCCCGCGACCGCACATCGTAGCGCGTCAACTCTCCGCGATACGTCGCGCCCACCACAAACAATTTCCGCCCATCCTTGCCCGCCACCGGCGACGACAGCGACATCGGGCTCGACGTTAGCGCAATCGGCGCCGTGGCAGAATGCAAAAACCCCGAACTCCGTGGCAGCGCCCAAATCTGTCCCTGCGACTCGAACACAAAAAACTTCCCATCCGCGCTCCACGTCCCGCAGCACTCGTCCGGCGGCGTATGCCATCCCGGCATCAGCCGATGCAGTCCCGAGCCATCTGCAGCCACCTCCCAAAGCATGTGCTGCCCGATGCTCGATCCAATAGCCTGCGACGTCCCAAACCGCAGATGGCTCCCATCCGCAGACCAGACCAGGTCATCCACCAGGCTTTCCACCGTCAGAATTTTGTGGGGCTCCGTGCCGTCTGCTTTCGCCACATACAAATTCCCGCCATCACCGTAGGCCAGCTTCCGTCCATCCGCGGACCACGCTGCCGCATCTCCAACCGTCTCTCCCAGCCGTCGCGGAGAGCCTCCCAGCATCGGCAAACTCCACAGCGCTCCCCGAAACGGAACCCCGCTGCCTTGCACCACCAGGAACGCCGAACCATCTGCTGCTATCCCCACCGGCTCCATATTCGGCGACGGCATCGCAACATCCCTCGGCTCGCCTCCCGCCACCGGCATCGCGGCAATCCGCTGCACCGCCGACGTAATGATGTTCAGATATAGCCGCGCTCCATCCGTTCCAATCAGCGTCTTCTGCCCACCGTCATGGGTCAGTTGCGTATAGTTCGCAACCGTGGGAGCAGGCTCCGGCCGCGCTGCCCAATACACCAGCAGCCCCAGCCCAGCGATCACCACCAGCAAGGCCCCGCCCGTTAAATTACGCCGCCGGCTCGCTCGTTCGATCGGCGTCACATAACGCACCGGAACTGTACTCGTCGCCGCGTCCGACAGCGCTTCCAGCGCAAACGCCAGATCCGCCGCCGACTGAAATCGATGATCCGGATCCTTATCCAGCCCGCGGTACAAAATCTTCTGCAATCCCGGCGGCAGATTCGCCGATCCGTCGGTAATCGGTGGCGGCTCTTCATTCAGAATCGCCGTCATCGTCTCCACCGACGTCCCCTTCTGGAACGTTCGCTGCGCCGTCAGCATCTCGCGCAGAATCACGGTGAGCGAAAAAATGTCCGACTGCGGATGCGTCGGCTGTCCCCGCACCTGCTCCGGCGACATGTACCCCACGGTTCCCATCTGGATCCCGTCGCCGAACGTCGCCGCTTCGTGGACTTCTGCGCCTTCCAGCTGCGTCATCCGCGCCAGCCCGAAATCCAGAATCTTGACGTGCCCATCTTTCGTCAGCAGCAGATTTTCCGGCTTCAGATCCCGGTGAACGATCCCCTTGCGGTGCGCCGCTTCGAGGCCCCGCGCAATCTGCACGCCGTAGTCAATCACCTTGCGCAGCGGCAGCGGACCGCGATTCAGGCGCTCCCGCAGCGTCTCGCCTTCCAGCAACTCAGCCACCAGATAGGGCACGCCTTCCCATGTCCCCATCTGATACACCACCAAAATGTTGGGGTGATTCAGCGCCGCGGCCGCGCGCGCTTCCTGTTCAAAACGAGCCAGACGGATCGGGTCTTTGGAGAAATAATCCGGCAGCACCTTGATCGCAACTTCGCGTCCCAGCCTGGCATCGCGCGCGCGATACACCTCGCCCATACCGCCCGCGCCCAACGGCGCGACAATTTCGTAATCGCCTAAAATCGAGCCGGGCGCCAAAGACATCTCGCAGATTATAGGCGCATCTTCCGCGAAAACGCGCTGATTCATCAGGAGGTTACGAGGGTTTACCTGGTTACGCTCGTCACTCGTCCCGCAGCGCCACCATGGGGTCCACCTGCGCCGAACGCCGCGCCGGAATCCAGCACGCCAGCAGCGCCACCGCCAGCAGCACCACCGCGACCAGACCGGTGCTCGCGTAGTCCATTGCTCCCACGCCGTACAGCGTTGAGTGCATCAGCCGCCCCAATACAAACACGCCCACCAGGCCGATCGCCATCCCCGGCAGCGCCAGCTTGATCCCGCTCCGCACAATCAGCGCCACCACTTCACTCTTCTGCGCGCCCAGCGCCATGCGCAGCCCAATCTCATGCGTTCGCTGTGCCACGGTGAACGACATCACGCCATAGATTCCCAGCGCCGCCAGCACCAGCGCCACCACGGCAAAGCCTCCAAACAGCACCATCCCGAACCGGTCGCCCGTCGTCTGGTCCTGAATAATTTGCCGAATCGTCGTCACAAATTCCAAAGTAAATCCCGGCGCGCCCGCGGACACAGCGCTTCGCACCCCCGGCATCACCGACGCAGGATCCACACTCGTCCGCACCGCCACCCCGACATACGGCCAGGCGAACTGGTCGAGCGAGAGATACATCTGTGGTTGCGCTCCGCCCGTCAGATGATCGTTGTTCATCATGTCGTGATACACGCCCACAATCTGGAACGCCCGCGCTGGCCCAGGCTGGTTCTGTCCCGGCAGCGGAACGCCCACCATCAGCTGCGTGTTCAGCGGATTCGCGTTGGCCAGATAGCGCCGGACAAAGCTTTCGTTCACCACAATCGCCGGTGGTCCGCTGGCCGTATCGCTCTCGCTCAGGAAGCGTCCGCGCACCAGATGCACGCCAAACGTCTCGAAGAAACTCGGCGTCGCCGCTTCAAAATCGGCAGTCGGCGGATGCTTCGGATCAGCGGACTGCCCTTCGATCGCGAATGGAAAACTGCCAGAACCTGACAGCGGCATACCCGTGCTCAGCGCCGCATCCTCGACGGCTGGCACCGCACGCAATTTCTCCAGCAATTGCCGCTGCGTCGCCAGAATCTGTTCCGGCGGCGGCACCGCGGTACCCTGCTTCTGGCGAGTCGCGCTTTGCGGTGTCAGGAATCCGGTCACCACGTTGTCCGTTCGGATCCCCAAATCGATCCGGCTCAGATTCCAAAAGCTGTGCAGCGCCATCCCCGCTCCGGCCAGCAGCGTCAGTGCCAGCGCAAACTCCGCCGTCACCAGCATGCCCTGCGTCCCTGAACGCCCGCGCCCGGAAATCGATCGCCCGCCCTGCTTCAGCGTCTCCGCCAAATTCAAACCCGCCGCCTGCCACGCCGGAGCGCACCCGAACACAATCCCCGCCAACAGCGTCGCTCCCACCGCAAACGCCAGCACCGGCCCATTCAGCCCCACCACCGCTTCCGCCGTCTGCTTCTCCAGCGGCAGAATCGCCATGGCCAGCTTCATAATCGACCAGCCCATCGCAACGCCAATCGCTCCGCCAATCGTCGCCAGCGTCAGGCTCTCCGTCAGCAACTGCGCAAACACCTCGCTGCGCGTCGCACCCATCGCCGAACGCAGCGCTAGTTCCTGCTGCCGCGCCGCTCCCCGCGCCAGCAGCAAATTCGCAACATTCGCGCACGCAATCAGCAGAACCAGCCCCACCGCCGCCAGCAGCAGCCAGAGATTCCGCTGCAGCTTCCGGTCCAGCCAGTCGTTTTTCAACTGCTCCACACTCACCGACCACGACTTCGCATCCCCACCGCCAGCGTTCCTCGCCGGGGCCAGCCGCGTGTCGATCAGCGTCATCTCCGCCTGAACCTGCTCGAGCGTCACTCCCGGCTTCAGCCGTCCAAATACATTGCCGTATTCCTCAGAATGCACGCCCGCCTGCGGCCGAAACGGAATCATGAACTGCGTCCCCGGAATGCGGTCTGCAGGCCCTGCCTCGAGTACCCCCACCACCGTGTAGGGCGCGTCGTCGATCAGAATGTTTTTCCCCACGATCTCCGCATCCGCGTGATACCGCGTCTCCCACAACTGGTGCGTCAGGATGACCTCGTGGTCCTTTCCCGGCGTACCCTCGTCCGGCGAAAAGTCACGCCCCATGGCGATGCGATCGCCAATGTCCTTCGTTAAGAACCCCGGCGTCATCCGTAGGCCCCTCGTCTCATCCTGCGTGTGATCCGCATTCGTCAGGTGCAATGGGTTCCACGACTGCATATCCAAATGCTGGAAGGACTGGGTCTGCGCCGCCCATCGGGCATAGTCATCCGCCGGTGTCCCGTTCCGCTCGCCCTTGAAGTGCGACCACACCACCACCAACTGGTTCGCGTTGGGGTAGGGAAGCGGCGCCAGAAACGTCGCCCAAATGATGCTGAAGATCGCCACATTCGGTCCAATTCCCAGGGCCAGCGCCAGAATCGCTACTGCGGCAAATCCCTTGTTCCGCTTGAGCATCCGCAGCCCAAACCGCACATCACGCCATCCGTTCAGCATGGACAAACCTCACTGGTATCAGATCATGACCAGCAATTGTCCAGCCGTTTATTCACGTGGCGAATCGAACAAGTCCATTACCCAGTACGGTCACGAAGCAGGACTGCATTGTGTCAGGGAACGGCTGAACAGCGGGCGGGAATCCCAGGCTGCGGAGAAACTCCGGTTTGTATCAGGGCATGACTTAAGTCGTGCCGTAAATTGCACAAAAGGAATGGGCTTTAGCCCCTGAGGAGTGATCGTCGTGGTCGAATCGGTGCGTTCCAAAAGGCACCGCAGTTGGAACAAGCCGCAGAGCCTCTGATCCTGAATCTCATCTGATCAAATCGACTCTGCGTTCTCTTCTCTCCCCTGTCCACGCCCCAAAAACACAATTGCGGACACCCCAACGGTGTCCGCAATCGCATTCCCTCGTCCAGGAATGAACAGCCCCTTACCGCGTCGCTGGCTGCGGCAACGGCGGCAACGTCGGAGGATGTGTAATCCGGTAAACCCCATAGCTCGTCATCCCCGCAGCCGCTGCAATCCCCACTATGAGAAACACTTTCACTGCCGTCGGTATCCGCTCGTTCGAATTCATCGCTTTCAACTGCGCCGTCGTCAGCTTCTGCCCCGTGACCTGATCCATCCTGTCCACCAGCACCGCCACCGATGCATCAAATTTCCGGTCGCGGCTGGCCTGCAGCCCAATCGCCCGCACATTCGCGGTCGTCGTCCACAGCACCGCGTGCGTCTGCGGGTCCTGAATGCTCAAAATCAGCTGCGGATTGTAGCCCACTGCGCCATGGTCCTCGCCCACTGCAGGCGCAATCGCCCGAATCTCAAAAATCAAATCCGCCTGCGATGGCGATCCCACCAGTTGGTACCGGTTCTCCTGCTGCAACTCCGCATAAAAGGAGTTGTAGGCCCGGTCCGGCCCGTCGGTGTAGATGTTGAAGTAGTTGCTCCCTCCGCCATTCGAGACGAAGATCCTGCGCGCCGACCGAATCTGTTCAGGAATCGGTGCCGGGCGGGTTGGCGTCGGGCTGGTTTGCTGCGCGGGCAATGCGGGAGTCATTGCCATCAACCAGGCGAGAACGATGCAAAGTGTGTTGCGTGTTGCGGAGATCATATTTGCCTCCTGTCACGTTGATAACGGTCCAGCAGGCAGGCAAGTTTCGTTCGCGCGGCGATTTATTTCTTTGCGTACGCGCCGCGTCTAAACCGGCGGCTCTCCCGTCACAACATGCACGCCCGCGGGCGGCGTAAACACGAAAGCTGTGTTCGGAGCCGGCGCATTTCCCAGCTCTCCGCTGAACGCGAACCGGTTCGCCACCCCATCCATCTCATCAATCTCCATCGCCCGGATCGTTCCATCCGCCGACGCCGTGATCTTCATCGCGCTCACCCGCTGCTCCAGACCCTTCGGCACGCCGGACAGCACATAGTTCCTATCCGCATCCCGCGTCATTTGTAACCCAGACAGTTCCTTTTCCAACTCCGTGTGCCCCAGCAGAAAGCGCAGCGGCGAGCGCAAATCGTCCAGCTTCTTCTCATCCACCTTCTGCGCCTCGGTCTCACCCGGCGAGTAGAAATACCCATCCCGCCCATCCAGCAAAAACAGCTTCCCGTCCGGATTGGTATACGTCCACCGCATCTTCCCCGGCTTCTTCAGCAGCAGCACACCCGATTCTTTCCGGTCCATTCCCATGCCCGCATACTGCTGCACAAAGTGAACCTCCAGCGAATGAAGCGCGTTGTAGTGCCGGTCAATCCGCGCAGCCACCTCCGCCGCCGACAACGCCGCGGCCGCCTGCGCCGAGGCCACGCCCGACGCACCCACCAACGCAATCAAAATGAAAAACCGCCAGCGGCTCAATACCAGCTGGCGGTTCCATAGTCCTGTTTTCGAATTCGTCAATCCCAACCCACCATGCCTTTGTTCGCTACTCCCTGCACTCTACCCGCTACACCCTGTTTTTACTGGATCGGCACGGTGCAGTTCGTCCCGCCCGTCGGATCCTTCAGGATCGTTCCGCTCATGTCCAGACAAAAACCGTTGTGTCCCGTCTTGCCCACGGCCTGCGGCACCGCAGTCAGCGTGTAACTGTTGTAGTTGTCCTGGTTGTTGATCGTCGTCTTCGTGCAGTTCGTGATGCCGAACGTGTAACCCGACTTTTGGCCGGTCGCCAAATCCGCCTGCAACACCTGCGCAGCCGTCGCGGTCGGCGGACCCGACGACGCATTCCCTCCCAGCGCTGCCAGCGAGCATGCGAAACCCTGGGCCGGGAAGTTGATCTGGTACTGCATCTCCGCTTCGTGAATCGCCCGCAGCGATTGCAGCGCCGACGCCTCATTCGCCTGCGCCTTCAGGTTCAGCATGTTCGGAATCGCGATCATCATCAGGATCAGCATGATCGAAATCACGATCAGCAGTTCCATCAGCGTAAAGCCCGCTTCCGCGTTCCGGCGGCCCCGGTTCTTCTTCATCAAGATCTCAGTGAATGATTTCATGGCTTTTGTATCGTCCTGCGAGGGTTATCCTACTCCAAAATCCGGCGAAACGGCTGCCCCGCCTGTGCCGGGCGCGTTACCCTGCGCGCCCGCCCGCACGCATACAACTTCGCCTCAATCCAATAAGACGCGCCAAGCCTCCTTTTCGCTCACCCCATCCCCGCCCGCACCCCAATCCGCTCGTCACCGAATGGTTTCTCCCCCGGAGAAACCATTCATCCTCCAACCCCAGTCGTGGTAGCGTGGCCTTTCGTCATGAATTCCGTTTCCCGTCCCGTCCGCATCCTCGATGCCGGCACAATCTTCCTTGGCGCCCTGCTCCTCTTCGCCGTCGAGCCCATGTCCGCCAAAAAGCTCCTGCCCGCCCTCGGCGGCTCCTCCGCTGTGTGGATCACCTGCCTCGTCTTCTTTCAAACCGCCCTGCTCCTCGGATACCTCTACGCCCACTGGCTCGCCCGCCGCCCGAATTCCCGCCAGGCCGCCATCCTGCACATCGTCCTGCTCGTCCTCGCCGGCGCCACTCTCGCTTTCCTCCGCCAGCCCAATCTCACGGCCGCTTCCGCCCATCCCCTCACCGCCATCTTCGAAGCGCTCAGCCTTTCCATCGGATTGCCGTTCCTCCTGCTCGCCTCTACCAGCCCACTGCTGCAATACTGGCTCGCCCGCGAGCAGGGATCCGCCATTCTCTGGCGTCTCTTCGCCCTCTCCAACGCCGGGTCGCTGCTCGCCCTCATCCTCTATCCCACGCTCGTCGAGCCGTATTTCTCGCTCACCACCCAACGCAGCGCCTGGTGTTGCGGATTCGGTATTTATGTCATCCTCTGCGCGGACATCGCCTTGCGCTCGCGCACCTCGGGCTTTGCACCCCAGGCCGAATCCGCTCCGGCCGCCCCAGCGGCGCGCTCAACCCTCCGCTCCCGTCTGCTCTGGTTTTTCCTCCCCGCCGCTGCCGCCATGCAACTTTGCGCCGTCACCAGCCACTTGACCCAAAATATCGCGGCCATCCCCATGCTCTGGGTGCTCCCGCTCGTCGTCTATCTGCTTACCTTCATCGTTGCCTTTGAAACGCCGCGCCTCTACCGCCGCTGGCTCATCGCGCGCTTCCTCCTCGTCATGCTCGGCGGTCTCGGCTACATGCTCTCCAAAATCAACATGGGGCTCCCCGTCCTGCTCGCCATCGGCTTCTTCCTCGCCGAGCTCTTCTTCGCCTGCCTCTTCTGCCATGCAGAAGCCTACGCGCTCCGCCCTGCTGATCCCTCCGAAGCCACCCTCTTCTATCTCCTCATTGCCGCCGGAGGCGCAGCCGGAACCTTCTTCATCGGCATCGTCTGTCCGCTTCTTTTTGACGCGAACTACGACGTCGCTCTCGCCTTCTTCGTCACCGCCGCTCTCGCCCTCGTCGTTGTCGCCCAAAGCGGCCTCGCGGAAAGACTCGTCTGGGCCGTGGCCACCGGAGCGATGCTCTCCATCGTCATCATGCTGCACATCGTCTACCAGCGCAGCACGCTGCTCGAAGAACGCAATTTCTACGGCGCTCTCCGCGTCACCGAATCCCACGATCCCGCCCAGGCTCAAACCGTCCGCAAGCTGGTCAACGGCAACATCGTTCACGGCACGCAATGGTTCGCACCCGAGTTCCGCCAAACCCCCACCACCTACTACGCCCACGACTCCGGCATCGGCCTCGCGCTTGAGTATTGCTGCCAGGGCCGCCCGCGCAACATCGGCGTCGTCGGACTCGGCGCTGGAACCCTCGCCGCCTACGGCGAGCCCGGCGACCGCATCCATTTCTACGAAATCAATCCCGCGGTTCCGGTCATCGCGCAAAATCTTTTCACCTGGCTCCGCGAGTCGAAGGCCGGCATTACCATCACCGAAGGCGATGCCCGACTTTCGCTTACCGCGGAAGATCCGCAGCGCTTCGACGTTCTCGCTATCGACGCCTTCACCGGCGACGCCATCCCCCTCCACCTGCTCACCACGCAGAGCATGGCCGTTTACCGCCGTCATCTCGCCCCCGGCGGCATTCTCGCCTTCCATGTTTCGAATCAATACCTCGATCTACCGCCCGAGGTCGCGCAACTCGCCGCCGCCAGCGGCATGACCGCCCGCCTCTTCGACATCCCCGCCAA
>Ga0206851_1268_pt1 | contig 10219 bp, 8 predicted proteins | sample Alteio_BWOrgCont_13_FD_152904 | JGI IMG/M metagenome (GOLD analysis project Ga0206851, IMG submission 152904) | Enriched cells from forest soil in Barre Woods Harvard Forest LTER site, Petersham, Massachusetts, United States -... | ecosystem: Environmental > Terrestrial > Soil > Temperate forest > O... | reverse complement strand
CGCGGCGGGCGACGCTGTGGCGGAAGACGCCGGACGGATGGCAGATTCTCTACCACCAGGGAACGATCGTCACGGGCGGAGCGGACGACACGATTCCGGCCGAGGAAGAAAGGCCGCACCCGCCGATGGAGTGGCCGCACGCGCGGCTTAGACCAGCTCGCGCACGCGTTCGTGGAGTGTCGTGAGAGCGATTTTGGTGCGGTTCGGCTCGCCGCGCAAAAGAGATTCAGCAAATTTGACGGCCTGACCAGCCTTGATTTTCGGCGGCATGGGCGCGGCAAATTCGTCGACGACGGCTTCGACGAGGATGGGGCCCTGGTGCGTGACGGCAGCGTCGAGCTGCTGGCCGCAGGCGGATGGTTCGGAGATCTGCATGGCGTCGATGCCGCAGCCGCGGGCGATGGCGACGAAGTCGGCGGGGTAGAGGTCGCAGGCGTACTCGGGATTGCCGAGGAAGATCATCTGCTCCCATTTGATTTGGCCGAGAGTGTTGTTCTTGATGACGATGATTTTGATGTTGAGCTTGTAGGCGGCGACGGTAATGAGCTCGCCCATCAACATGCTCAGGCCGCCATCGCCGATGATGCAGTAAACGGGGCGGTCGGGGTAGGCAACGGCGGCGGCGATGGCGTAGGGGAGCCCGCAGGCCATGGTGGCGAGGTTGCCGGAGCAGCTGTGCATCTGGCCACGGAGCGCGGGAACATAGCGCGCCCACCAGGTGGTGATGGTGCCGGAGTCGGATGTGACGATGGCATTGGCGGGGATGCGTTTGCCGAGTTCCCAGCCCACGACCTGAGGTTTCATCGGCTTTTCCATGAAGGTGCCGCGCTCTTCCAGCAGGGCTTCCCAGCTTTTCTTCGCCTTCTGCGCTTTACTGAGGAAGCCTTTGTCGTGCGGTCGGAGCATGGGCATAAGCGCGCGGAGACAGGCGCGGGAACTGCCGATGAGGGCGACATCGGCGGGATAGCGGAGCGAGATGCGCTGCGGGTCGATGTCGATCTGGACGCATTTGACGGAGCCTGGCTCGGGCAGGAATTCAATGTAGGGGAACGAAGAGCCAACGATGAAGAGCGTGTCGCAGTCTTCGAGAGCGTTCTGCGAAGGCTCGGTGCCGAGCAGGCCGATGCCGCCGGTGGTGTACGGGCTGTCGTCGGGAACGGCGGCCTTGCCGAGGAGCGCTTTAACGATGGGAGCGCCGAGAATCTCAGCGGCCCGCTCGAGTTCAGCAGTGGCGTGAAGCGCGCCCTGTCCTGCAAGGATGGCGATGCGTTTACCACGGTTGAGAATGTCGGCAGCATGCTCGAGATCGACGCGCGAGGGCATGGCTTCAGAGAAGGCCGGCGTCGCCGTGGTGTGGTGCGGAGGATTGCGGTCGGAGCGGCCCTTTTTCACGGATTGAATTTGGACATCGACCGGAAGAGTGATATGCGCGACTCCGCGTTTCTCGATGGCGGTGCGGATGGCGAGGTCGGCGACGGCTTCCATGTGCGCGCCGTTCATAATGCGCTCGTTGTATTCGGTGACGTCGATGAAGAGTTTGTCGAGGGCGACGTCCTGCTGGGTGAAGGTGCCGATGAGGTCGGAGTGCTGCAGGCCGGTGATGGCGAGGACCGGAGCGTGGTCCATTTTGGCATCGTAGAGGCCGTTGAGCAGATGAATGCCGCCGGGGCCGGAGGTGGCGATACAGACGCCAGGGCGCCCGGTGAATTTGGCGTAGGCGCAGGCGGCGAGAGCAGCGGCTTCCTCGTGGCGGACATGGATGAAGCGGATGCGTTCCTGATTCTGGCGCAGGGCTTCAAAGACGCCGTTGATGCCGTCGCCGGGGAGACCGAAGACGGTGTCGACGCCCCAGGCAATAAGGCGTTCTACGAGGATGTCAGATGCATTCATGGCGAACTCCACAAAGAATCGGGAATCAGGAGACAGGAGTCAGAAAAGCCGTGCAGGAAGCAGCCATCATGTCGTCGTTCAGTTGGAAGCGGAAGGGGAGTGAGGAGTTGTCGGTGGGGTGCGGGTTGAGGAGAGCGTCAGCAGAAAAATGGATGCCGAGGGCGGTGCGCAGAAGCGATATTTCCGGCCATGCGATGGACTTGGAGGATAGCGGCGGTGGGGCGACAGGGGGCTGTAGACATGTATATCCCAGGTCTGAAAATCCGGACCTGGGATATACGTGGGGATGTGAAATCCTGATTGGCGATCCGCCTTTTATTTGCGGAGAGGCGGAGTGAGCGTAGCCGGACCTGTCGCCGTCGGCTTGGACGGTGCCGGATTCGGGCAGGATTGCGATGGCGTGAGATCGACCAGATACCCGGTGATGACGACGTTGAAGGACATGAAAGTGGGAGTATAGCCGGAAAAAGCCGGCGATATGGACAATGTATCGGCATACATTGTGGTGGCGAAGTCCTGATAGTACTGGCCGGGAACCGTGGCGTCCTGGATGGGAGCGAAGTAACGCAGATTTTGGGCATCGCTGCCAAGGGTAGTGGCGAAGATGACGATTGGCTGCACATCGGTACCGTTGGTTTGCGCGGCGCCGGAGAGACTAATGTCCTGGATGACCAGTCGCTGCCCGGCGGGGATGCTGACCGGCGTGAAATTGAAATTACTGATGTTGACGGGAACGGTAATTTGAAAAGCATTCAGAGCCTTTGCAGCAACATCCTGAGCTTGCAGATTCGCCGGTGTAAACACGGCGCAGGAGCCGAGCAGCGCAAGGGTTACAGCACACACGATGCGATTGGTTTTCATACTAACCTCCTGAATTAGAATTCCTGGGATTTGAGCCAAAAGCAGCTCGCTCGGGGGAGCAGAGACCGCACCATTGTGGCATCCAAACCGGCATTTGTGACAGAAGATTCTTGATGATGCGCCCACGTTGATCGAGAGTCCGGATCTGTTGATTACGGCAGGAACCTGGCGGGGACGGGGTCGGTGGGAACTTCGGCTTGCCAACCGGAGGGGAGTGAGGCATTGTCGGTCGGGCGCGGGGTTGAGGAGTGTGTCGGCAGGAAGAGTGTGTCGGCAGAAAGATGGATGCCGAGGGCCGTGCGCAGATGCTATATTTCCGGCCATGCGACGGTTTTGGACGACAGCGGCGGTGGGGATTGCGGGCGTGGCGCTCGCGTCGGGCGGACAGCAAACAGGCGGTTCAATCGACGCGCCGGCTGGAGCGCGGATGGTGCTGGAGGCGCGCGGCTCAGGCGTGCAGATCTACCAGTGTGGAGCGGGGTCGAACGGCGGATTCGCGTGGGCACTGCAGGGCCCGGACGCGAAGCTGCTGGACGCCGACGGCAAGACGCTGGGGACGCACTTCGCGGGGCCGACGTGGAGGCTGAACGACGGCAGCCAGGTGCAGGGCACGGTGGCGGCGAGCCAGCAGGCAGCGCAGCCTGGCGCGGTAGCGTGGCTACTGCTGCGGGCGAAGGCGGGCTCGGCGACAGGGAAACTGGCGGACGTGGCGTACATCCGGCGGACGGAGACCGAGGGCGGGATGCCGGATATTGCTGCGTGCCGGACGAGCGCGGACGCGGGGAAGACGGTACGCGTGCCGTATCTGGCGAAGTACTCGTTCTATGCGGAGAAGTAAGGGCCGTCAGGCGACTGCGATGGATTGCAGGGACGCGATGGCGTTCTGATCGTGGCGACCGGGATCGATTTCGAGTTCCAGCATCGCACAGTCGGAAGCGTTGACTTTATAGTCTTCGATCTCGACGGTGGACCCGCTGGGGCTGAAATTCCATTGCTGGTGCGCGATTTCGCGCTTCTGCCCGGAGGTTGAGGTGCAGGAGAGGTGGAATTCCTGAGAGCGCTCAACGGCCGGCTCGCGAAACTCCAAACGGACGCGCCGAATTGTCGTGGGCTTATCGAATTTGAGGCGGATCGTCTGGCGGCCCGGCTGCGCGGCGCGCCAACCTTCGCCTTTTCCGCCATTGAGGGCGGCTTCAAAAGGATGCCCTGGATGCTCGGAGGAAATCTCGACGGCGGCGAGGTCTTCAATATCGAGCCACGTATCGAGGGGAGATCTTGGCTCGGTGGGGGATGGGGCGATGGGCGTTTTGCGCATGAATACCTCGGTGTCAAATCAGTGAGATGCATGCTGCGGTTGAAAGCGCATGAATTCGCTCTTGCAGGCTCGAGAGGCCTCTATTCATGCGGGTCGGGTGATTTTCTCAGAGATGAGAGCGATTGGCGGCATCTAACCAACCAACGGGCCCACAGCGGCCTGTCCTACCTGCTAACCCCGCCCTGGGGCGAGACGATCCGCCGTTCGCCAGACAACGAGGCGTGAGGCGCGGGCGTTGACTCAATAGGTTTTCCACAAAGAGGGGTTTCTGATGAGGCGCAGTTCGGGAGTCATTTGTCTGAGCGCGATGCTGTGTACGGCGACGGCGTGGGCACAATTGGGGATAGGACGGCCGCAGCCCCACGTGGGGCCCCCGCTGACCTCGCCGCCGGTAACGTTCATATACGTTGCGAATACGCCCAGCAACAGCAGTAATTATGAGATCAGGGGATACGCGGCGGATGCAAACGGGCAGCTGACAGCGATCAGCGGATCGCCGTTTCAGGAAGACGTGACCGATCTGACAGGGAACGGGAAGCATCTGTTCGGTTCGAACCGGAATGGGATCGACATTGATGCTTACACGATCGAATCGAATGGCGCGCTGCGCTATGCGGCGGCGACAGACATTGTGCAGGGTAAGAATTGCGATACCGCGAGCGTGCTGTTTCTCGATCGGACGGGAACGTCGTTGTACAACCTGGATTATGACGGCAACGATTGCGCGAACACGACCTATCAGGCGTTTGCGGTGAATCAGACGACGGCGAAGCCGACCTATCTGAACGAGGCGGGAGATACTCCGGAACTTACGAGTGCGCTGAGCTTTGTTGGAAGTAATCAGTTTGGCTATGTGGCAAGCTGTTATCACTTTTTGCCAATGATTGCTGGATTTGTGCGCGCGAGCAATGGCGGGCTGAAGAAGTTGAGCACCGCGCCCGCACCGCCGGTGGCGCCAGCCAATGAGAATTACTGTCCAAATCTAACCGCGACGGATCAGACGAATCATGTAGCGATCGCCATGCAGCCGATGGAGGGCTACGGCATGACGGCGGGGCCATATCAACTGGCAACTTACACGGCGAGCAGCACGGGAGCACTGACGACGGCGAGCACGTCTGCGAATATGCCTTCGGTGCTCGTCGGCAACCTAACAGCGATGAGCATGGCGCCCTCGGGCAAGCTGCTGGCGGTGGCGGGAACGAGCGGGATGCAAGTTTTCCATTTCAACGGCGCGAACCCGATCACAAAAGACACGGGCCTGCTGGCGAGTGCGGAGATCGATGAGATTGCCTGGGACAACGACAACCATCTCTATGCACTGAGCAGGACGGCAGGAAAGTTGTTTGTCTTTACGGTGACGGCGACGGGCGAAAGTGAAGCTCCGGGATCGCCGTATGCGGTGGTGAATCCGTCGAGCCTCGCGGTCGAGGCAATTCCGGTTTCGTAAAGTTCGTTGTGTAAACGCGCGAAGGCCGCCATACGTGGCGGCCCTTTTTATGTGACGCGGCGATCAGATTTCCAGAATGACCGGCATGATGAGGGGGCGGCGGCTGGTGTTTTTCTGGATGTACCGCTTCAGATCGATGCGGATTTTTTCCTTGATGACACCGTAGTCGGCCTTCTCCTCGGCGCTGGAGTTTTCGAGGGTTTGGGTGACGACCTGGCGGGCGCCTTCCATCAAATCCGGCTCGCCGCCAACGAAGCCGCGGCTGACGATCTCGGGCTGACGCTCGACTTTGCCGCTGAGCTTGTTGATGGTGAGGATGGGAAGGACGAAGCCGTCTTCGGAGAGGTGGCGGCGATCGCGGATGACGAGGTCTTCCACGACATCCGTGGAGGAACCGGAGTCGATGCAGACGCGGCCGGCGGTGACTTTGCCGGCTTTGCGCATGTTGTCGCGGTCGAGCTCGAGGACTTCGCCGTTCTCGATGACGAGGGCGAGGTCGACGACGCCGAGGCTCTGCGCGAGCTCGGCATGCTTTTTGAGATGGCGATAATCGCCGTGCACCGGGACAAAGAACTTGGGCCGGAGCAGGTTGATCATGAGCCGCTGCTCTTCCTGGCTGGCATGTCCGCTGACGTGGATGAGACCGTGGGATCCGTCGTCGTAGATGACGTCGGCATCGCGGCGGCAGAGGTGATCGATGACACGGAAGATGCTTTTCTCGTTGCCGGGAATGACGCGGGAGCTGAGGACGACGGTGTCGCCGGCGACGATGCGGGCGTGCTTGTGGTTATCGACCGCAGCGCGGCTGAGGGCGCTCATGGGCTCGCCCTGGGTGCCGCTGATGAGAATCATGACCTGCTCGGGAGCGAAGTCGTTGATCTGGCCGGGATGGATGATGAGGCCGGCGGGCAGATCGAGGTAGCCGAGGTCCTGGGCAATTTCAGAAGACTCAAGCATGGAGCGGCCGACGATGGCGACTTTGCGGTTGTGGAGACGCGCCAGCTCGGTGGCAATGCGGATGCGGTAGATGGAAGAGGAGAAACAACTGAAGAAGAGCTTCTTTTTCGTGCGGGCGAAGATTTCGTCGAGGCGCGGTTTGACGGCCCATTCGCTGGGCGTGTAGCCGGGGCGGTCGACGTTGGTGGAATCCTGCAGGAGAAGGAGGACGCCGCGGCGGCCGTATTCGGCGAAGCGATGCAGGTCAAAGGCTTTGCCGTCGGGCGGGGAAAGGTCGATTTTGAAGTCACCGGTATGAACGATGACGCCGACCGGGGTTTCAATGGCGAGCGCAACGCAGTCCACGAGGGAGTGGGTGACGCGGATGGGCTCGACGGTGAAGGGGCCGAGGGTGAATTTTTCGCCGGGTACGATTTCAATCAGTTCGGCGTCGTCGAGGGCGTGCTCTTCAAGCTTGCCATCGACGTAGGCGAGGGTGAACTCAGTGCCGTAGACGGGGACTTGAAGCTCGGAGAGGATCCAGGGCAGGCCGCCGATGTGGTCTTCGTGGCCGTGGGTGAGGATGATGCCGCGGACGTGCTGCTTGTTCTCGACGAGATACGAAATGTCGGGAACGACGATGTCGACACCGAGGAGTTCGGACTCAGGAAACATGAGACCGGCGTCGATGACGATGATGTCGTCTTTATAGCGGATGGCGAGGCAGTTCATGCCGAACTCGCCGAGTCCGCCCAGGGGGATGATTTGTAGTTTTGCGTCGGCCATGGTTCAGGAATCTTTCTTTCGCCTTAGACCTTTGAGCGGGGCGCGTTGGCGACCGTGCTCAGGCCAGGATCAGGACTTGCAGATGGCTTACAGGGAATCGCGCTGTTTGGGCGCTGGATTTCAAAGAGCGGTAACTGTGCCCGCCTGGGCGGCCACAAATACAAAAGCTCTGTTCAGGAAGAACAGAGCTTTCCGTGTTTCCAAGGTAGGCGCTGCGGATCTGTCGCGCAACGGGATTCGTCGGGCTGGACGGTACGGATGTAAGCGCGGCGAGAGCAGCAGCTTACTGGTCGTTCCCCTGATCGGGGACCGCAAAATACCCCTTGCGCGCCTGCACCTTCATCTCCTGGGTCTGGTCCTTGCAGAACACATCGACCTTCCGGAAGCCGCCATTCATGTTCCGATCCGTCGGCACGTATTGCAGCACGTACTGCGTGCGCAATTCTTCTTCAATCTGGTCGAAGGCGTCTTCCAGCTTCTTGCCGTCGTGCCCGACATTGATCACGCGCCCGCCCGTCGCCTCCGTCAGCGTGCGCATCTGCATTTCGCCGGTGTAGCCCATCCCGTATCCGGCATACTGGGCACGGTCGGCGATCAGAATTACGTAAATGATGGCGTTCGCGTTTTGTGCCGCGGCAATCGCTGCCTTCGGCTTCGTGTCGCTGCCCTCGTCTTCACCGTCCGTCAGCAGGATCAGCGCCTTTCGCCCTGTCTCCGACCGCATTTTGTCGTTCGACGCCTCATTCACCGCGTCGTAGAGCACGGTCCCCTTCGGCGTCCCCTGCACCGGCACCGGTCCTTGTCCAATGCCCGGCACACCCATCGCTCCGCCGCCGCCCGCCGTGTTGATCTCCACTTTGCTGATCGCCCGGTCCAGTTCCCGCGTGTTGTTCGTGTAGTCCTGCTCGAGATTCACGCCCACATCGAAGCTCAGCACGAACGCCTCGTCCTTCGGCCGCAAAATCCGCTTCAGGAACGCCGTCGCCGACTGCTGCTCCAGCGGCAGAACATATTGCTGGCTCCCGCTGGTGTCGATCATGATCCCCAGAGTCAGCGGCTGGTTCGCTTCCGCCACAAAATTGGTCATCTTCTGCTGCTGCTTGTCTTCCCACACCGTGCAATCGTTCTTCGTCATGTAAGGGATCAGCGCGTTCCTTTTGTCCCGCACCGTGAAGTACTCGCTCACCAGTGTCGACGTCACGTGCAAGGTCTCTTTGGGAGGCCCCATATCCTCGTTCGAAGTATCCTGCGGCACGGTGCTCACCGGCGGGGCGTCGGGTGACGGAGCCGACTGCCCGTACGTCAGAGGTACAGCAGCAGCCAACAGCAGAACCGGGATGCTCAAAACGCAAAGACGGCGCAAGACCATGTCCTCTTAGACGGAATCCGTGCCCAATGGGTTATAGAAAACCACACCATCGAAGCTCTGATAATCTTGAGCATACGCCTCTGCCCCGCTCCGGCCCCGCCGCGCATCTCAAGACGTTGGATGCGGGCTTTCCCGGAGAAACACACATGGATGAGGGCGTGAGAACAACGGTTTTGGGAAGAATCCTGGGGGTCAGCCTGATGCGCGCAGTTTGGTTCAGCGCTCTTTCATTTCTGTTTGCGAGCGCAGCTTTTGGTCAACAACCAGCCGTCCCGGATGCTCCCGCACCCCAGGCTCAGGCAGCCCCGCAGGCTCAGCCCACTCCTCCGAACGCTCCCACCCCCCAACCCTCTTCTTCTTCCCTGGGAAGCCTCACTGGCCAGGTCACGCCCGGCAAAGGCGCCGGTGCACCCGACGAACAAGCCGAAGGCGAAAAGGCAGCAGGCCAGGCTGCGCCGAAGGTCAGCAACGGCACCGTCAATCCCGACCAAACTCCGCCGCCTGACAGCGTCCAGGGTGCTCCGCCCATCATTCCTCCGGCCGGCCAGGCGCCTCCGGCGGCCAGCGATATTCCCACCCTGCACACGGGGGTCACGGTCGTTGACGTCCCCGTGATCGTCCGCGATAAAAAGAATCAACTCGTTGCCGGCCTGCCCTGGTGGCGGTTCCGCGTCTACGAAGACAATGTCCAACAGCGCATTGCTTTCTTCACCACCGACGCTTATCCCCTGTCCATCGCCTTCGTCATTGACGACACGCTGCCCGCCGACATCATGCAGAAGGTGAACCAAAGCCTTTCCGTCGTCTCCAGCGCGCTCACGCCCGCCGACTCGGTCGCCATTGTCACCTATGCCGGAACCGGACCGCAGCTCATCACCGACTTTACCGGCGCCGCCGGTGCACGCCTCCCCGCCGCTCTGCAAATGGCAAAGAGGCCCGGCGAGTCCATGGGCGTTCCGTCGATGGGCGACGACCCGTTTGGTCATGGGCCCACCGTGAACGGCGAACAGGCTGATCCCACCCTGGCCCCGCAACGCGGCAATGCCGGTGGATTCGTGACCATCCCGAGAGAAGTCCATCCCCTCAACGACGCCATTCTCTACGCCGCTGAGCAGCTGGCCAGCCAGCCCCGCGGCCGCCGGCGCATCATCTACGTCGTCAGCGACGGCAAGAACGTTCGCAGCAAAGCGACCCAGAAGCAGGTCACCGAATACCTGCTCACCAACAACATCGCCGTCTATGGAACCGAGGTCGGCGACGCTTCCCTGTGGGGCATCGGCTACCTCGACCGCATGAAGCTCCCGTTGCTCGCCCCCGAAAACGTGCTGCCTCGCTACGCGCTCGCCACCGGCGGCGACATGCAGGCTGAAATGTCCGAAAACGGCATCCAGAACGCCTTCGTGCACATCACCGAATCCGTCCGTACCTCCTACACCATCGACTACATCAGCCATCAGCCCTCGCTCAGCGGCAAGTACCACAACATCGATGTCCGCATCGAAGGGCTTTCCGGCCTGACGGTCGACGCCAAACAGGGTTACTGGCCCTCTGCCACAGCCAGCCAGTATTAGCGAAATCGGGAGATTTGCACGCCAAATCTCCCGGCCGCTCT
>Ga0206851_1242_pt2 | contig 10235 bp, 7 predicted proteins | sample Alteio_BWOrgCont_13_FD_152904 | JGI IMG/M metagenome (GOLD analysis project Ga0206851, IMG submission 152904) | Enriched cells from forest soil in Barre Woods Harvard Forest LTER site, Petersham, Massachusetts, United States -... | ecosystem: Environmental > Terrestrial > Soil > Temperate forest > O... | reverse complement strand
GCACTTCCTGCTCATCCTTATCCCTACGGACGTCTTTCAAATTGTCCAGGTAATTTTTGGATTGTGCATCCAAATCAAAGACCTGGTTTTCCACCATATAGTTCCTCAATCCTCCCTGCGCGCCCTTTAGCGTATCATTCAGCAAAAACAGCTGCGTATTGATAAAGTTCAGGGTGTTGGCATTGATACGGCTCTTATCTTCTACGATCAAACTATCATATACGCTCATCAAGGTATTCAACACGTCGTTACCAAGGGTGGCATTTTCGCCTTCGAAGGCAAGCGTCAATATAGTAGACTGCTCGTTGATCTGAGCCACCGACAGCCCTCCTGCCAGATTCTCGGCCGCATATTTGAAGGGTTGCCAGCCGGTGCTGAATTTCGTATTGACAAAGCTGTTTTCGTTATAAGCCGGATTCATGGTTATCCGGCAGATGTTGCTCCCTACCTTGAAGGGCTTGCCGAATTCCAGCCGGGTCTTACTTTCATCCAGTAAAAACTTCCCATTTCCCAATAGGGTGATCATACAATTGAATCCCGAGCCCGAATCCGCAATCGACAGAGCTTCGAGAAAGAAAGGAGGGTCGGGGTAAACGAGGCTGGTCTTGACGTTACCCTTGTTATAATAGTAGATCTGCAGATTCAAATCCCTGGCAACGCGTTGGAGCACCGGTTTTGACTTTAGGATCTCGATCTCATTGCTGAGGTTGGTAACCCCCTGGGACATGAACAATTCGTCAAATTGGGCATCGGAGGCACGATTGGCAGAATGGTTATCGTTGTTGATGAGCATGGAAGACTGCATCCGGTAGATACTGGTAGCATAGCGGACCTTCAGATAGGCCAGGGTCAGGAACAAGGCCAGCGTTACCAATACCCATGGCAGGTATTTAAGATATTTGAATATGAATTCCTTCGCACCCGGTTTCCAGGGGCTGTCAGGCCTTATATAGGCCTCAGCAGGCTCAAAACCATTGCTTTGTCCGTTCATATTGAAAATCTCACGATTTTACTTTAAAATAGAATATACGATCGCCAGGGTGGAAATAATGGTGGCGGCGATTGTAATATTCCGGGTAGCCACCTGGTCATTGGCCACCGCCTTTTTCCTATTCTGCTCCACGATCACCATATCATTTTGCTGCAGGTAGAAATAGGGAGAACCCATGATCTCCGGTTTGGTAAGGTCCAATCTGGCGAACTCACGCTTCCCATTATTTTCACGCACGATCAGGACATTGTCCCGCCTGCCGTAAAAAGTAAGATCCCCCGCCATGCCGATGGCTTCCAGGATATTGAGCCGTTCTCCCGGAATAGTGTACATGCCTGGTTTAGACACCTCCCCCAGCATGGTAAACCTGTTGTTTAGAAAACGGATGATGAAGTAAGGGTTTGTGAAATATGACCCCAGCCGGGCATTCAACGTGTCGTTCAACTGGCTGCGGGTCAAGCCCTCAACATGTAAAAAGCCCAAGCCCTCAAAAGCGATATTTCCCCTTTCGTCCACCAGGTAACCGCCGGAGCTCGGCGCCCCTCCCGTGCTGCTGCCGGCCCCAGCGGTGGATCCGGTTCCGGCCGATCCGGCCGACCCGCCCGAACTGCCGGCAGCGCCGATTATCGGCTGATTGTATAGGGCCGTGGCTTGTGGATTATCGCTGTAAACGATGATACTGAGCAGATCAGCTTTCTGGATCACCTGTTCAGTCACCGGGATCTGGCTCAGTTTCGCCGTATCAAATTGTCCCTGCATATAGGTGAATGGCCTGGTGCTGGCGCACGAGCTTAACAGGCCGACCATAACCGACAGGGCCAATACATAAAGAAGCGGAAGACCTTTTCGTCCCGGTTTAATGGTTTCCATTTAGTATTACGTTTGACTTATCTATGGTGGCCACCAGGGAATATCCGATGCTTTCGATGACCACGCGCACCTTATTATTCAGCACTTTTACGACGATCGCTTTTTTGTCCATCAGGGCCCCCTGCAGGATCGTTATCCTGGAGTCCGTCCTCAGTTCGAGGGGCAGAACCTGTACCTCATCATACTCGCTTAGGAACTTATGAATAACCTCTATTTCCTTATTCCTGATAATAGCCGGCTTGCCCAGCCAATACACAAAATTTACTACTCCGCTCACTATACGTACGCGGGCTGCTTCTTCCTCCGCCATTTTCACGAAGACATAGGACTTGAACAAAGGCTCTTCCACCCATTTCAGCCGGTCGCTCCATTTTTTCCGCACCCGGTTGAGCGGGCAATAAGCTTCGAATCCAATTTCGGCCAGCCGCCCATACACTTTTTTCTCCCACCGGGGTTTGGTATAGACCGCATACCAATTCCTTTTGTCTGACAACATAGCTCCGCCTCCTCAGTCACAGGAAAACAACGTAACTGATTGATTTTAAATAAATTAAATCTTTCCCCCTTCTTTGCCCATTAAGAGAAAAGGGCACAAGCGGGAATTCTGCGAATTACCCCTCATACCCTTCCAATAATGTATAGATACTATCAAGTTTTGCAACTCATTCTTCACAGGAAAAAAAATTTTAACCGCCATTGGGCCAACAAAAAGGCAAAAAGATCCGTTTTGACGCCTTAAACGCAAATATAAGCGATTTAAGTATTCAATATTTTTAATTGCAAATTGAAAAACAGGCTTCACACGACGATTACCGGAAATTCATAAATAGTTCCTTTCATCAAACCGAATATTTTGAAAGCAATTGCCTTGACGCTGATTCTATTTCCGTTTTCATTTTCTTCTTCCGCCCAGTTTGATTCGGCTATCATGAACCAGACGATACAACTCAAGCGAACCGATATGGATCATGTCGACGTGAAATGGTTCGGAGCCAAAGGAGACGGGCAATCCGACGACTGGTCGTTTATTCAGAAAGCCATAAACTACATACTGGAGCATGACGATGCCAGCAGGACGCTTTATTTTCCTCCGGGGAGGTATTCCATATCGAGACCCCTTATCATAGCGAGGTTTACCGGTAATTCCTACAAACAAGCGAGTATAAACCTCATAGGGCCCGCGAACTCAAAAACTATCTCGGCCGGCTATGCTTCGCTGGTTCCAACTTTCAATAATACGTTTGCGATAGGCATCCAATTAGGTAAAGGGGTCCTGATAAAGGATCTGGTGATAACCGGCCGGTTTACGTTCCCCAATTCGCTGAACCCCATCCAGGTCGATACGCTTGCCTTCAATGAATGGACGGATAGGTCTTCCAGGGACAACCGGCTCTCTCCTTATGCCGGGATCGTCATAGACCCCTTCTCAGACGCTGCCGTCTATCCCAGGAAGGAGGATATGTATCCGGGGCTGCATCCTTTTTATTGCACAAACCTGGGCCGGGGCGGATCTACTGCCGTCCAGGTTGTCGGTTGTTCCATCAGGAATTTTGTCGTAGGTGTTATGATCACACCCTCGAATCAACAAAACGGAGAATTGATCGATGTGATAGACTGCGACATCAGTGGCAATAAAGTGGCCTATTCCATGGGGCAGGCGCAATCAAAAGAATGCCACGTTATCCGGTTGAAATGCTGGCAACCCACCCATACCGTATTTGACAACATGCATTACGGATTCGCGCATGGCGACGGGGCTGGAATTCCCATGGTTGATGGGGTCAATATTGCCGGTCACGTTAAGCAATTGTGCAGTATACAAGCCGCTTCCTTTAGCGGTTCTTTCCGGAATGTCTACGCGGAAGGGCTGTTCAGGTTAGGCTTTGTCGGAGGACTGGCCACCGTATCTTTCGAGGATTGCCAGATAGACTTTGCCACCAATGACCGGGGCATTCCCTACCCGGACTTCTTTGTGCTGGGATCAGGAGCGTCCTTTCGCGACTGTATTTTGCGTTTTTATCCCGGAGTTCCCGGAGCCAGGCTCCTTCTTTCCGGCACCAATAATCAGTATGAAGGCGGGGTCATGAACGCCCCTCCCATTGCGGTTAATATTAATAACGAAGGAGTCTATTTCAACCCGGCTTTCCACCATGTCATGATGTACTATTCCGGCGGGATATTGGGAAGCTCCAGCATGGGTGCGATTTCTGCCGCCCTGCCACTCGAAGGATCAAATGGAAATGGCGCCGACCCCGTGTATTTCGGGAATTCCTATGTTTTCCGGGACCCCTTTTATGGCGCGGACCTTTTTTACAAGATCACTTATCAGGATGGTTATGAAAGAACGGCCCGCCTATCGGGGTCTCCGGTCCTTCACGCGGATAAATCCGCGTGGACAGCCTGGTTCAAACTTAAGAACCCTTCCGATTCCAACCTGCTGCGGCCGGGCGATTTCATCCTGACAACCGGACTTCACTACCGGGATGACTACAAGAATCTGATCGCTATTACCTATCCCGTGGGAATCATCCGATCCATCAGGCATGACACGGTAAACCTGGATAATCTTGCCTATGGTATCAATAACGGAATGGCATTATCCTTATGGACGGATTATTTTGTCAACGAGTATGAACAAATGACCGGCGATCTGGCCGCCGGAAGCAATACCCTGGTCAATGTGCAGGGTAGATTTCCGGCTGTCGGAGAACGTCTTGACATCCCTATGCTGCCTTCCGGCTCCTTTGTCACGGCGGCAAACACCACGGAAAGAACCGTACGGTTTTCCAATCCGAATATGACCGGCCAATCTTTCACCGGTTATACTTTTATAAACGGGTATCCGACGGTGGAAATGTACAGTTCCTATGACCTGCCGGCCTTACAGCAATATGGAAAAACCCTGATAGGCGGAGCAGATTTCTATCAATACAATACGGGTGGGGTCAATTCACACGACAGGGATTTCCCCTTGAATGGGATGGTAATGAGCCACTATAAAATCCTTAACACCAATATCAGGGGTGACACGTCGCTGCATAAGCTCAGGTATTCTCTGATCTGGATGGCAGGGAAAGGGGATGCCGGCGGCCGTCACTGATCTTCCAGCGCCGCCAGTACATCCGGCATCCGTGCATGCCATCCGGCGAGCAGATATACCCCTTCCTCCGGAACCCGGAGAGGAGGAATGCCGTAACCCGCCAGATCAAAGAGATATAGCTTCGCCTGCGGCGCGATCTGCCGACGGTACTGCCGCCACCAGTCGACCAGGCCAGCGCCCGCGCTTTGATCGAAAGTCCGGCTGTTCCAAAGCTGGCAATCCGTGAAGAGGAGTATTTTGTCGACCACCTGCTCTTTTCGCAGCAGATCCCTGATGACCAGCCAGGCATTGATCGCACATCCGGCTTCGCCTTCGTGCCGGCGGAACTGGTCCGCGGAGGCCAGGATGGGCTGCAGCGGCATCTCGATCATCCGCCAGGTATTTCCGATGATCCCGGCAACGACCTCGTCACCCCGGCTCTTCCAGGAGAGCGCCAGTAGCGGGCCGACATCTAATCGCTGTATCGTATCGTTGCCGCATACCGACCGTTTCATACTGTTGCTGACATCCATGGCGATCACCGAGACAGCCCCGCGGCCGAACGCCGACCGGTTCCAGCTGTTATGCATCACCGCCCGTTCCAGCGCTTCCGTCAACATGCCTGTGCCACCGGGATCCCGACGCTGTATCCCCCTCCAGGCTTTCAGCAGCCGAAGCGGAGACTGTCCGTCCGGACCCGCCGCCGCCGCATTGCCCAGGTATTCCGCAGCCAGCTTCAAAACTTTTCCGCTGACACCAGCCCTGAGCATCGGCTGCAGATTGTCGAGAAGGGCGGCATAACCGATCCTGAAAGAGGAGATGCCCTCCTTCCATTTGTCGCGCAGGGTAATCTGGCGCTGCTCCTGGCTGTCATAGTTTAGCTGGTACAACGCGTGCCATTCCTGTTCCCAGCTGGTCCGCACCGGCACCTGATCCTGCCGGATCCGGGCAAACAACTGCCGCTGCGTCCGGCTTGCCGGTTTGGGCTGCAATCCTGCAAGCGCCCTCTTCAGTCCTTCCCTCACGGCTACAGGGTACCGGGAGTAATGGTATTCGTCAAGGCGGTTCAACAGAACTGAGAGATGTCGCCGGATATACCTTCCGGCCCGGCGACCTTTTTTACCGGTCCGGGCATAATGATTCAGCCACGCAGGTATTTCTCCCGGTTGCGCAATTATCCGAACCGCAAGCACCGCGGTCTTTTCATCGTCATAGAGCGCAGCCATTTCCGCCGTCAGCAAAAAGGAAAAATCCCTGAAGTTGAGATGCTCCCGGAATAGCAGGGCGGCCCGGGCCAAACTTTCCGGATCGGACTGCCCGATCGTTTGACGCAGAAGAATGAACGCCTCCCCGGCTTGCATCGGGTCACCCGTCGATAACGATGCCGCCAGCAGCGCATTGAGAAGCTCCGACTGCACATCCGGCAAGCCGGCTTTGATCAATTGGTAACATGCGCCGGCTGGTTGTCGTCCTTTCAGATTAAAATTGAATTTCATGGCCTTCTCTTTTCATAGCCCTCATACGCAAAAGCCCCACCAATCTGGCGGGGCTCTTTTATGCTGGATTCTTTTTATTCTTTTGATCAGCACCTGGATCGCCCCGCATACACACACGCCTTATCCACATTGTACCACGACAGATTCTGGCTATACCAGGATGGCGTGGATGAGATAATAAGTGTATGTAAGACTTGTCGAAGCATAGTATCTGCAATGGATATTACAAATGTAAAAATCTTTTTTTCTTTTCGATCAATCTTTTCAAAAAAAATTTCTGTTTTTTTTCTCTCGCGCCTATGCGCGGTTGGAGACGAGCTTCTGGATCTTGCTGTGCAGGTCTTCCGGCCGGAATGGTTTAGGTACCACTTCCATGAATCCTTTTTTGACCAGGTCGACCTTCATATCCTCATATACCGCAGCCGTGAACGCGATCGCGGGCACGTCCGGATGCAGTTTCCGGATCTCCGCCAGGGCGGTAGCGCCATCCATCTCGGGCATTTCCAGGTCGATCAGGACGAGGTCATAACTGTCCCGCCGGCATTTCTCCACCGCCTCCAGGCCGTTGGTTGCCTCGTGTACCTCGATACCCCATTTGACCAGGAACCGCCGGACCACAGACATATTCACACTATTGTCTTCCGCAATCAGCACCCGCAGACGCTCGAAGACCGGCAGCTGCTTTACCTTCTGGTCATTGATATAAAGCTTTGCATTCTCATTGATCTCGAGCTCGATCGTAAAATAGAACGTGCTGCCCTTCCCTTCCTCGCTGAACAGTTTAAGGTCGCCCGCGAAAAGCCCAACCAGCTTCCGGCTGATCGCAAGGCCCAGCCCGGTGCCCCCGTATTTCCGGGTCGTATTGGTGTCGGCCTGGGTAAAGCTTTCGAACACTTCCTGCTGCTTATGCGCCGGGATACCGATACCGGTATCCTTGACCATGAATTGGATCACCGTCTTTTTACTCGTCGAACTGATCTTCCTGGCGCCCAGCGTAACACCGCCGGTATGCGTGAACTTGATCGCATTGGAGAGCAGGTTGCTGAAGATCTGATTCAGCCGCATCTCATCGGATAGGAACTCGGCCTCCAGGTTTTCGTCAACGTCCAGCAGGAACAAAAGCCCCTTCAAGTGTGCCTGAACGGAGAACTGCGACTCCAGCTTCTTTAGAAAAGCCCTCAGGTTGACCGGCAGGTTCTCCAGCTCGAACTTTCCCGACTCGATCTTATTGAAATCAAGGATATCATTGATCAGCACCATCATGTGCTCGGAGGAATATTTAAGGATTTCCAGGTGGGACCGCTGTTCCGGCAGGAATTTCTCCTGCAGCAGGAGGTTCGAAGAACCGATAATCCCGTTCAGCGGTGTCCGCAGCTCATGGCTCATATTCGACAGGAACCGCGATTTGGCTCGCGACGCCGATTCCGCCTTTTGTTTTGCCTTCATCAATTCGAACTGCGTCATCTTGATCTCGGAGATATCGAGCACGCTGATCTTCCAGAACCGACGGTCATTGTCATAAAAGCTGACCACATTGACAAAGGCAAAGACCATATTGTCCTTCCGGGAGGCCAGCGCCAGCTCCCCCTGCCAGCTGTTCGATTGCGGGTCGTTGGGGTCATTGGTCACCGTGTTGAATAATCGAAGCTGCTCTTTGGTAAACAGGCTGTCCGCCGGCGCGCCGACGATATGCGATTTGTTCTCGATCTCCAGCAGCTCCACCGCCCTGTTATTGCAATCGGTAATGATCAATGCTTCGGCATCCAGGATGAACACCCCGTCCAGCGACGTATTGAAGATCGTATCGACAAACTGTTTTTCCTTCAGGATAGTGAATTCATTATTCCGGTTGATCCGGAGGATGGCATAGGAGAAGAAGGTGGTCAGCAGCAGCGAAAGAACCAGGTTGCTGTCGTACAATTTGTCGAACATATGCGCGATATGCACCTGGTAATAGTTCTCCTGTGGACATAGATAATAGCAGAACAGCAGGGATGCCAGCGTGATCAGATAAGCCATTGTCAGCTCCAGGTATTTCTTTTTGAAGCTGATGATAAAGGTCATTACGAGGAAATAGGGGAAATAAAACAAATATTCTCCCGCTTTTATCCCCTCCATATAGTTCATGATCGCGAGGTAGAGATTGAGGTTCAGTACCGAGACGATCCGGGCCAGCACATATTTTCGCCGCAGGTTGATATGATAAGCAATAATGAAGAAATACGCGGCGCTCAGGTTGATCAGCGCACTGATATAAAGCCCAAAACAGAAATAGGAAATGACGCAGACAAAGTGAGCTACAAGGATCAACAGGATGAACTGGTTGAAACGGATCGTCTTCTTTCGTTTGGAAGGGGAGTAATCCTCCCGGATCCCGGAGTAGACAATATCCTCATAAAAGGACCGGAAAAGAGATGCGCTCGAGTTACTCAAAGGTAAACTGGATTTAAGGGGTTCCCCCGTATCGAACGACAGAATACAATAAATTATTTTAGAGGACGTTAACTAATCTATTAAGTGCGAATGAATAACGCTCCGGCCAACCATACCTTTCATTTTAGCCCTCCCATTGACAGCAGGTATCTAATCGAATTATATGCAGGGGATTATATCATGATCGGGGAGACATTCACCGATGTTTTGGCCGAATACGACGTCTTTGTTCAGCACATAAATGACAGCTATGAGCAGGGGGACCGGGTGGCCCTGAAAAGCGCCGTGCATAAGATCAAGCCGCTGTTCGGATTCGTTGGCCTGCTCAGCCTTCAGGCTGAATGCCAGGACTTTGAAAACAGCTGTCTCCTGGCCGGGCCGGACGTTCTTACCTCGAATTTTATCGCCCTGAAGGCTAAGCTCCTGAATATCAGGAACCTCATCGAGACTGAAAAGGTCAGGCTGGAGTCATTCAATAACGGCTAACTCCCGGATCCTATTCGACCAACAATTTTGTGGATGCCGTCTGATTACCCGATACCATTTTCACTATGTAGATCCCTTTAGCAAGACGGTCGATCGATTCAATCGGCAATGCATTCTGGCCTTTGGATATTGCATTTGTCTGCACCTGGACCCGCGCGCCCGCCAGGCTGTATAAGCTGATCTGGGCCGTTCCGGGGGCATCCGCTACCAGGTAGAGCGTAGCAGCAGTGTGCGACGGATTAGGCGCCAGATTTATCGCTTGCGCCGGCACAGCCGCGCCCGCTACCACGACAATCGGGCTATAGGTGAAATTCCCATCCAAATTGACCATGCGTAACCGGTATTGTATCTGGTTCACCTGCGGCGCTGAGTTATCCGTAAAGTGATAGGTGCTGGCTGTGGCCTGCGGAGTGGCTGCTACGCGGCCAATGCTGTCAAATTGATCGTTTCCGGTGCTTCGCTCCACGACATAATACGCTGTATTTTCTTCATTCGTGGTCTGCCAGTCCAGGACTACGCCGCCGGGTTCCTGGCTGCCTTCAAAATTTAACAGGGTCACGGGTAAGACAATCAAACAAGTGGAAAAACTGATATCGTCGATGGCAAAGTCGTTACCGCCGCCACCCGGGGCATTGTTCCGGAGATTGAGCCCATAGGTTGTGGCGCCGCCCGAATTGAATGTAAAGCTACCTTGTATCCACTGTCCGGTATAGGCGAGTTCTCCGGTATTGTATAAGTCGTCATTGCTGATGGCAAAGGCTATATTGGGTAACACGCCCGGCGTGCCCGTCGCACCGCCCGTGCTGGGATTGGCGCCGCAGTCGGAACAGAGGTTATACACCCAGAACGATATCGTATACTCTGTGTTGGTCGTCAGCCC
>Ga0206851_1265_pt1 | contig 10363 bp, 7 predicted proteins | sample Alteio_BWOrgCont_13_FD_152904 | JGI IMG/M metagenome (GOLD analysis project Ga0206851, IMG submission 152904) | Enriched cells from forest soil in Barre Woods Harvard Forest LTER site, Petersham, Massachusetts, United States -... | ecosystem: Environmental > Terrestrial > Soil > Temperate forest > O... | reverse complement strand
AATCCTTACCGTAAAAGATGGTGGCATATAATCCCGTGGCTCCGTCAGTACCCATATCTGCAGTGTCTGTTTCACTGATTTTAAATGGTATTATGTATGGCAGGTATGAAAATTTTACAAGAAAACTGTCATTTTCCGACCAAAGCGTTTTGGGATAAGTCGTTTCGATGGACTGGGCAGGCGCATGTTTTAAAAATAATGCATGGGAAATAATGAGCAGAATGAATATTTTTCGGCATTCAGAGATGAGCATCTTACACCAGCTTTCGGTACAGTAAAGTTGATGAAATCCTATTAAGGATCAATACTCTGATCTCACAAATCCAATTTATAGGAAAACTCAAATGTTGTACGGTTATAACTTGCGGCGGCAGCACTTCCGATGATATTAAATTCGTAATAGAACGCAATTTGATTATCGCCAAATTTTAGCGCAAGATTCGGAATCAGCGCATCACCCACACGGTAACTGAGGCCGGCCGCCAGGGAATACCGGGAACTATCGTCCAGGATTCGCGTATACGATAAGCCGATCAACTGCTCACGAACGCCTCCCTGCCAGGTGAAAATCCCGAAAGTACTAATGGCATCCACATTTGTAATTGACTTTGCATATCCCGCCTGTATACTGGCGTTCATCGGCAAACGGGCGGTATAAGTCCAGTCGGTATATGGTTCGTTGAAATGACGAAGAGACCCGCCAATATACCACTGCTTTTCCGGAGTCGTTTGAAACAGCGCCACACCCACGCCGGCAGTAAAATAATTATACTGATAGCCCGATTGCAACGGGTCTGATGAAATGGCCGCACCCAGTGCGCCATATTGATCAAAGGAACCAGGAAAACTACCCGAGTAAGCGACCTTGCTGAAGGTATAGTTCCCCTGAAACCCCAGGGCCAGGTAGGTGTTTTTATTATTCAGCGGGAGAGCATAGGATAAGGATAACATGGCGGTAGAAACGTTCAGGGCATTGTTGCTTGCATTATCGGCATTGATCCCGATCGCCAGATTTACAAAAGGTACATTATCGGTCACTTTTTTCTCCGATGTGGTGAGTGGTAATTCAAGCGTTGCCGCCTTGCTGTTATAAGCGGCGAAACCTTCGTAATTCACGTTCCGGAAGTTGGCATGGAGAACGGCTAACTTATTGGTTTTCAAAGCAGGATTATACCAAATGTCCATATCCTGCACAGCGGCATAATATACATCCTGTCCCCTCGTTTCAGCGGCTGCCGCCAAAAGAACAACCAGTACCAAAGAACGATATGGTGTACTGAACTGATTCAATTGCCTCTTTCATATACATAACGTAAACTTCAGCTATTGGTCAAATAAAAAAGATTTTAATTTGTTACCCGCATGTAAAATACATTTTGGGCAGTAAGCAGTCTGAATCCATAAATGGTTCCGGAAGTCTTCGATAAGGATTAAATTGTTTCATTAACGATGCAGGTCATATTCGGTATCATATATCATTTCATCGGCGGATTTGCCTCCGGCAGCTTTTACATACCTTATAAAAAAGTCAGGGGCTGGGCATGGGAAAGCTTCTGGATCGTAGGAGGAATATTTTCCTGGCTCATCGTGCCGCCATTAGCCGCCTGGCTCACCATACCTCATTTCACAGAAATCATACAGGCAACAAACGGGCAAATTATATGGCTCACCTATTTTTTCGGCCTGCTCTGGGGTATCGGAGGTCTCACCTATGGACTCGGCGTCCGCTATCTGGGTGTATCATTGGGAAGCACCATCATACTCGGTTTATGTGCAGTATTCGGCTCTATCATTCCGTCTGTTTATTATAATTTTTTTCCGAAGGCCGGCAAAGATACATTTAGTATGCTGCTGCACACGCACTGGGGTCAACTGGTATTATCGGGAATCGTGATCTGTGTAATCGGCATAATTATTTGCGGACAGGCAGGCACACTAAAGGAGAAAGAACTGATTGCGGGTAAAGCAGACGTGGAAGACAATAAGGAATACCGTTTCGGTCTGGGCATAGTGGTAGCCATCATTTCCGGAGTTCTGAGCGCCTGTTTCAACTTCGGAATAGAAGCCGGCAAGGATATGGCCGATACAGCCAATCAGTTTTGGAAGGCGGCCCACCCGGGACAGGGTAATTTCCTTTTTCAAAATAATGTATCCTACGTAGTGATTCTCTGGGGCGGACTGACCACCAATTTTATCTGGTGTATGATATTGAATGCACGGAATAAAACTTTCGGCGATTACAGTAACAAAAAACAGCCGCTGCTGAAGAACTACCTGTTCTGTGCGCTGGCGGGTACTACCTGGTTCTTACAGTTTTTCTTTTATGGTATGGGTGAAAGCAAATTGGGAAATGGTGCAAGCTCCTGGATATTGCATATGGCATTTATTATACTCGTTGCAAATAGCTGGGGTCTTCTTTTAAAAGAATGGAAGGGTGTAAGCCGGAAAGCAATTGCTACCTTAATAGCCGGGATAATAACCATTATTATATCCGTTGGTATCGTTGGTTACGGTAATTCAATAAAATAAGGTATATGTCTGTCGATACAACAACGTTCAAACACGTAAGCTATCTATGGGACGAAACCAAAGCGTCCCAATACGCCAATGATGAAGTTGCCCTCCTGATATATCGTTCAAATTTACTGGGTGCCGATCTTCGCCTCACTAATTATGGAGGCGGCAATACTTCCTGTAAATTGATGGAGAAAGATCCCTTAACCGGTAAGCTGGTGGAAGTGATGTTCATCAAAGGTTCCGGTGGCGATCTCGGTACATTAAAAAAAAGCGGACTGGCTGCACTGTATGTTGAAAGATTAAGAAGTCTGAAGAACGTTTACCGGGGACTCGCCCATGAAGATGAAATGGTAGAACTTTTTAATCACAGTATTTTCGATTTAAATTCAAAAGCGCCATCGATAGATACGGCTCTTCACGGGTTCCTCCCTTTTAAACATATCGACCATTTGCACCCCGATGCAGCGATCGCGATTGCTGCTGCTAAAGACGGAAAACAGATAACCGAAAAACTATTTAATGGAAAGATCGGATGGGTGGAATGGCAACGGCCCGGATTCGATCTGGGACTTAAAATGAAAGAATGCCTGGATAAACATCCGGGAATTCAGGGTATCATGCTCGGCTCGCATGGCTTGTTTACCTGGGGAGATACTGCCTATGAAAGTTATCTCAATACGCTGGAGACAATAGAAAAATGTGCTGAATACCTGGAGCAGCATTATGATAAGCAGGTCATTTTCGGCGGACAGAAAATAACGGGTCTACCAGAGGATGACCGAAAAAAGCAGGCGGTTGCATTAGCCCCCATACTTCGCGGATTTTGTTCTTCCAAAGCAAAAATGATTGGTCATTTTACCGACGATATGCGCGTGTTGGAATTTGTAAACTCCAATGACCTGGAACGTTTAGCGCCGATGGGAACCAGTTGCCCGGATCATTTTTTGCGCACCAAAATAAGTCCGATGGTTTTGGAATTAGATTCTCATGCTGATCTAACGGACACCGCAGCCACAAAAGAAAAACTGGCGCCGGCATTCGAAATTTACCGGAACATGTATGCAGAATATTATAACCAATGCAAACATGCAAACAGTCCGGCCATACGCGATGCCAACCCGGTCGTTATTCTCTATCCCGGTGTGGGCATGTTCACCTTCGCCAAAGACAAACAAACAGCAAGGGTCGCATCCGAATTTTATATCAATGCGATCAATGTTATGAAAGGTGCGGAAGCCATTTCGGAATACACATCATTGCCGAGACAGGAAGCATTTAATATTGAGTACTGGCTGCTCGAGGAAGCTAAATTGCAGCGGATGCCAAAACCAAAATCCCTATCCGGCCGCATTGCATTGATTACCGGCAGCGCCGGAGGCATCGGTAAAGCGATTGCCAGGAAATTTGTGGAAGAAGGCGCCGTAGTGGTCCTGAACGATATGAACGCCGAACGATTAAAAAATGCGGGTGATGATTTCAAAAAGCAATTCGGTAAAGATGCATATACAACGGTTACGCTGGATGTCACCAGCAAATCACAGATAGAAGATGCGATGGCTGCTGCCATATTAACTTTCGGCGGGGTGGATCTGGTGGTAAATAATGCGGGACTTTCCATATCCAAATCTATTGACGACCATTCCGAAAAAGACTGGGACCTGCTCTATGATGTATTGGTAAAAGGACAATTCCTGATCACACAGGCGGCGGCTGCCATTATGAAAAAGCAGGATATGGGTGGTGATATCATCAATATAGTAAGTAAGAATGCATTGGTAAGCGGCCCGAATAATGCCGGTTACGGTAGTGCAAAAGCAGCGCAATTACACTTAAGTCGTTTAACAGCAGCCGAACTGGGCGCAGACAAAATTCGTGTGAATGTGGTAAATCCGGATGCGGTGATCAGCGACAGTAATATCTGGGCAGGTGGCTGGGCCGAGGGTCGTGCCAAAGCCTATGGTATTTCGGTGGAGGAACTGCCCGCCTATTATGCCAAAAGGACTTTATTGAATGAGGTTATTCTTCCGGATGATATTGCCAATGCCTGCCTGGTTTTTGCAGGTGGCCTCCTGAATAAATCAACCGGTAATGTATTAAATGTAGACGGTGGTCTGGCAGCAGCATTCGTCCGCTAATCAGATTGATAAAATAAACTTTCTAATTATTTATGCGGCTTGAGAAATATCAGATAGATGAATTGAATCAACAGCAGCTTGCAGACCATAAACACCGCTTTGAGTGTATGGCAGAAGGGGTATTGAATCTAAATGATGTCATACAAAAACTCTCCGTTTTTAATATTGCCATCCCAAGCTGGGCATTGGGAACGGGAGGAACAAGATTCGGGAGATTTTCAGGTGGAGGCGAACCGCGCAGCCTCGAAGAAAAAATAGAAGACGTCGGTCTCATCCATGCGTTGAACAAATCAAGTAATTCGATTTCTCTTCACATCCCCTGGGACATACCGGAAAATGCACCGGCGATTAAAAAACTTACTGACCAATACGGATTGCATTTCGATGCAGTGAACTCCAATACGTTCCAGGATCAGCCGGGTCAAAAACACAGTTATAAATTCGGGTCGCTGCATCATGTAAATAAAGAAGTCAGAAAACAGGCCATAGCACATAATATCGAAGTTATAAAATATGGCGTTGCACTGGGCTCCAAAGCTTTATCGGTGTGGCTTTCAGATGGATCCAATTTCCCGGGTCAGCTGAATTTCAGAACAGCTTTTCAGCATACGCTGGAATCCCTTCGCGAAATTTATCAGTCGCTGCCTGCAGACTGGAAAATATGGATAGAATATAAACCCTACGAACCGAATTTTTATTCCACGAGCATCGCCGACTGGGGACAGTCTTATTTACTTACTTCAGAACTCGGTGATAAGGCAGGTACCCTGGTCGATCTCGGCCATCATCTGCAGGGCACCAATATAGAACAAATCGTTTCACTCCTTTTAATGAAAGGCAAACTGGCTGGCTTTCATTTCAACGACTCAAAATACGGAGATGATGATCTCACGGTTGGCAGCATCAATCCGTATCAGTTATTTTTGATATTTGCTGAACTGGTTGAGGGTATGGACGCACGGGGAATGAATCATGCCCGGGACCTGGGATGGATGATTGATGCGTCACATAATGTAAAGGATCCGGTCGAAGACCTTATCCAATCAGTGGAAGCCATTAAAATTGCTTATGCACAGGCATTACTCATCGACAGAAAAGAGTTGTTGAATGCCCAACAGAATAACGATGTTTCGCTGGCGCAGGAAATTTTACAACAGGCCTTCCGGACAGACGTGCGTCCCCTGCTGGCGGAATCGAGACTTAGAATGGGAGGTGCTTTACAACCCATAGTTGCATACCGGCATTTACAGATTCGTAAAAACCTGATCAAAGAAAGAGGTCTTGAATCAGTAGCCACCGGATTATGAACCCGCTTCCCGTCATAGCCATTTTTGATATTGGAAAAACAAACAAAAAACTTTTCCTCTTTGATGAGTCATACCGGATCGTATTCGAAAAGTCTGCACAATTTGATGAAACATTAGATGAAGACGGATTTCCCTGTGAAAACCTGGAACGATTACGCTTATTTGTTTTTGATTCCCTGGAGGAAATATTCAGTCTTCAGAAATACAAAATAGCCGCTGTAAATTTTTCTGCTTACGGAGCCAGCTTCGTGCACCTGGATAAAGACGGGAAGCCCTTAACAGCCCTGTATAATTATCTAAAACCTTATACTCCATTTCTAACCGAACGGTTTTATTCTGCTTATGGAAATCCTGAATCATTCAGCCTTCAGACAGCATCACCCGTATTAGGTAGTCTGAATTCCGGGCTCCAGTTATACCGCATGAAATATGAAAAGCCCGAGGTTTTTAAAAATATATTTTACTCCTTACACCTTCCCCAGTTCCTGAGCTTTTTGATCACGGGTAAATACTATTCGGAACTGACCAGTATCGGATGCCATACCGCTTTATGGGATTTTGGGAAACACGATTACCATTCCTGGGTAATGAATGAAAAACTAAATTCTATTCTGCCGCCCATAGAAAATGGCAGGAAAACATTTCCCGCTTCGACAACTATTTATCCATGCAAGGTTGGAACAGGTCTGCACGATAGCTCGGCAGCACTGATACCCTACCTGGTAAATTTTTCCGTGCCCTTTGTATTAATTTCAACCGGCACCTGGTGCATTAGTATGAATCCGTTTAATAAAACACCGCTCACTGCTCCGGAACTCTCCAACGATTGTTTATGTTATTTGCAATATTCCGGAGAACCTGTGAAAGCTTCCCGACTGCATGCCGGTTTCGAACACGAGCTGCAGGTTAAAAGAATCGCTGAACATTTTGGCCAGGATATGAACAGGTACAAAGACATGGCATTTGATCCCGACATTATACCCAAACCGGATTCCAATTCACCCGATATCCCGCTGAACAATGATTTTGTTTTTCACAAAAGAAATCTCGCAGACTTCGAAACGGATACGGCAGCTTACTATCAGCTCATCGCAGACATTGTCAAGTTGCAGATTTTATCAACCCGCCTCGTCATCAATGGTTCCGTTGTTAAAAGAATATTTGTGGACGGTGGTTTTAGTCACAATAGCATTTTCATGAATCTGCTGGCCAATGGATTCCCGGAGATGGAAGTATTCGCCGCTTCGATGGCAGAGGCTTCCGCATTAGGCGCTGCTCTATCCATTCATAGCGAATGGAATTCCAAATCCATACCCACAGATCTGATTGAACTCCGGTATTATTCAGGCAGGTAGGCTCATTAATAAAAACTGATTTTCTGATTTTGTTATACACAAAAAGGAATCCTTAAAATTACAACTGAAAATTTCCCAGCGACAAAAATCCCGTGAAAGGCTGTGTTTCGCGGCCATCTAAAACGAATTCATTTGATTCAGGGATATATGAATAGTCCGCAGACCATTCCTGAAAATGACAAGCCGTCTCTTCAATGGAGTCCATAATAAAGTCTATTTCGGCTCCGGACATGGTAGGATGAATGGATAACCGGACCCATCCCGGTTTTTGCAAAAAATCACCCGAACGTATTTTCTCCAAAATGTCATAAGACCTTCTCTCATTCACATGCAGGAGCATGTGTCCATACGTGCCTGCGCAGGAGCAACCGCCGCGGGTCTGGATTCCAAACCGGTCATTCAGTATTTTTGCAATCAGAGCATAATGAGCTCCTTCAACCGTAAATGAGATCACCCCCAGCCTCTTTTTTATATCTCCCGCCAGCACATGAATTTTTTTCATTTTTGAAAACCTGTTGAAAATAACAGCAAGCAATTCTTCTTCCCGCTTACGGATGTTTTCGGTGCCCATTTGTTTCTTCAGGCGGAAACACATGGCCGCTTTCATCGCCTGTAAAAAAGCAGGCGTTCCACCATCTTCCCGTTGTTCCGTATTTTTTGTGTATTCATGAACTCTCCACGGATTACTATATACAACCGTACCGCCTCCCGGCTGGTCAGGGATTTTGTTTTTACAGAGCTTTTGGTTAAAGATCAGAATGCCGGGTGTGCCCGGACCTCCCAGAAATTTATGGGCCGAAAAATAGATGGCGTCTAAATCAGCTCCCATTTTTCCCGGGTGCATATGGATGTCTACATAAGGAGCTGAACAGGCAAAATCTACAAAACACCAGCCGTTCTGTTCGTGTATGATCCGGGCGATTTCATGATAAGGAGTTTCAACACCTGTTACATTTGAACAGGCAGTGACCGCCGCCATTTTGATTTTCCTGTTTTTATATTGATGAAGCAATATCTTAAAATGATCCAGATCCACCTGTCCGTACTGATCCGGCTGAATGATCTCCACCGTCGCGATCGTCTCCAGCCAACTGATCTGATTACTATGATGCTCCATATGTGTGACGAATACGACAGGCTTCGATTCCTCATCCAGCCGCAGACAATCCTTTCCAAAATAATCGCTGGCACGTTCCGGTATCCTTAACCCGAGTATCCGCTGCAGTTTATTTACCGCCGCCGTCATACCGCTGCCGCATAAAATCAAGGCGTCATTGCTATTTGCATGTACATGTTCTTTTATAATCTCCCGGGCTTCTTCATAAGCCTGGGACATATATTTTCCGGTTACAGTGGTTTCGGTATGCGTATTTGCCAGAAAGGGTAATATCTTTTCCTGCATAAAAACTTCGATCGGTCCATAAGCCCTACCCGTCGCCGTCCAATCCGCATAAATTATTTTCTTGTATCCAAAGGCAGATTCAAACATCTGATCCTGTCCGATGATATTCGCCCGGAATCCGGAGAAATAGTCTTCAAGCGAATTTTTCGAATACATGAAAGGGTTGTTATGAACTATCTGGAGAATAGGATTCTCATTTAATATTTGCAGAGACATTTTTTCCAAATAAATAGTGTGGCTTTTTATGATATTGCGGGCTGAACAGATACACCAGCAGGAAAATAAAGGCGATTAATGCGAGAATAATCAGCCATTGGGATCCCGAAGTTTTCTGTATGGGCTGTCTGGATTTTGAATCACAAATTTCCCCCGCGCAATATTGTGCCTTATCCTTGTAGATAAGAGAATAAAATTTACAACCCAGACAAATGCCAAACGCTGATTCAAAGAAGAGGAATATCAGGCAAAACAAACAACCAAAACCCGTTATTGGCGAGAATGCATTTACCACCACCAAAAAAGTAAACATGGTGGCTGACAAAAACAGACCGATGATCCAGGCAAAACGTTTTTGTTTTGCCCCCACATATTCCGGCGTCTGATTCCGTACGATCAGCCGTCCGATAATAAGTGAAGGCGCATATTTTGGATTGATAAATACCCGGACGATAAAATCCGCCAGAAAAACGGTCACCGTGTATTTGACCAGCAGAAAGTCACCATTAAAAATGATGAGCATCAGTCCTATGAAAATGATTAAAAATAAAATCCCTGCAGACGCCCTGATTTCTCTTTCATTTAACACAGCGATTGGATAAACCGGAACGGTTTCTCCAAATTGAATGATCTTATTCATGCAGCTTTTTTTTGTGGGTTTTTTCTTCTCTGCTACAAGAATATATCATTTACCAGATCATTCTAAGCGCCTGTCAATAAACAACGCCTGCGGGTCAACCAAAAACATGTTTAAGTCAATGGGGAAGAAGCTATAATTATCGCGGCTTTGGACTTTTAAATCCTGAGGATCATTTTGAATCTACCTGCACATTCTGCTTTCTCAATTCGGCATTCACTGTATTCAGCCACACCTGGATACCTTCATTGCTCCAGTGTGTGTCATCGATTCTGAACAGTTTTCCGGGGTCCGGATCTTTCATATAAAGACTGTAAATGTCGATGATGCGCATGCATTTCAGTGAGTCGGCCTGCTGAAGTTTAGGAATCAGACTATTATAATTTTGGGGTTTCAGGATGGTAACCGGATTGGGGATCAGGGACAGATAAACTTCATCGAACCCATCCGCTTTGTAATACGCGCAGGTGGCATTTAACTGGAAGAACATTTGTTTTAGTTCCGGCTGATCGATCGGATAATAACTGCTTGCACGACCTGTCTCAGCCATAGTCTCTTTTAAAAATAATCTGTTACCATCATCAGACACAACGGCATCGCCCACGGCGCGTTTAAAAAGATAATAGGTCAGGGAAGCCTTGGCAAATTTTACCTGGTCCCAAAACCGGTAGCCATACAGATTGAATTCCAGGTTACGATTAATATCAGGATTAAAGAAAATATCCAGGTCCGGGAACTTTGCATAGACCAATGCAGGATTTGATGATTGCTGAAATGAAACCTCCGGCTTCTTT
>Ga0206851_1263_pt1 | contig 10465 bp, 7 predicted proteins | sample Alteio_BWOrgCont_13_FD_152904 | JGI IMG/M metagenome (GOLD analysis project Ga0206851, IMG submission 152904) | Enriched cells from forest soil in Barre Woods Harvard Forest LTER site, Petersham, Massachusetts, United States -... | ecosystem: Environmental > Terrestrial > Soil > Temperate forest > O... | reverse complement strand
CGGGTTGGCGATAATCTTTGCGCTTCCACTTGCGCTCGACTTCGACTCCGGTCTGCGGTGTAGGGTGTCCGTGGCGCGAATTTGTTCGTGGCAGCGGGTCATCGCCGACCTGCCCCAGCACCCGGAGTTGCACGGATGTCTCCTTGTAAGCCGGGGTGTGGGTTGCTTTATCCGTATGGCTGCTCGTAAGCCGGTTAACGGGTTCTTCGGTAGAGTTCATCGGCATATATAGCTCTTTCCCATGAACTCTCGAAGTGATGACAGCCTGTGCACGCACCTTGCCGTATCGCGACGTTAGTTGTACCCAACTACCTGTTTGAATCCCGCGCTCGCTTGCCAGCTCCGGCGATACTTCAATAAAAGTGCAGGGCGTCTTTTCTCGAATACCTTCGGTTCGGTAGGTCATGTTGCCTTCGTGGAAATGTTCAAGGAGGCGGCCGTTGTTCAGATGCAGGTCGTATTCGGCATCCTGTTGATCGGACGGTTCCGACCAGGGAACAGGGTAAAACGTGGCCTTGCCGTCAGGAAAGTTGAACTCTTTGGTGTAGAGCAAAGGTTGGTCGCTGCCATCCTCAGCGACCGGCCATTGCAGTGTCTTGTACCCTTCGAGGCGTTCGTAGGTGACGCCAGCCATCAACGGTGTGAGCGCGGCGATTTCGTCGTAAATCTGAGAAGGATGTTCGTACTTCCAGCCGGCGCCCAGCCGATTAGCGATGTCCTGGATGATGACCCAGTCCGGCCGGCTCTCCGCGAGGGGCTCGAGTACCTGATAGAGGCGCTGGATGCGCCGCTCGGTACTGGTGAACGTACCTTCCTTTTCCAGACTCGGAGTAGCTGGAAGAATCACGTCGGCAAAACGGCACGTCTCACTGAAGAAGATCTCCTGCATAACAAAGAAGTCGAGCTTCGACAGCGCGTCGCTCACGAAGTTGGCGTTGGAATCGACCAGGCTCATCTCTTCGCCGAATACGTACATCGACTTCAGTTTGCCCTCGTGGATGGCGTCGATCATCATGTGGTTATCGAGCCCCGGTTTCGGCGGCAATTGAACATTCCACGCCTTCTCAAATTTGGCGCGGATCGCTGGATCGACGACTTCCTGATATCCCGGGTAATAGTTGGGCATCGCACCGTGATCGCTGGCCCCCTGCACGTTGTTATGACCGCGCAGAGGATAGGCTCCCGTGCCGGGCTTCATGTAGTTACCGGTCGCGAGCAGGAGGTTGGAAATAGCAGTTGAGGTGTCAGAACCCATGGTGTGCTGGGTTACGCCCATCGCCCAGAGAACGCACACGCCCTTTGCTTCCGCGATCATATGGGCAACCTTTGTAAGCGTCTCGATCGGAAGGCCGCACCTCTGACTGGCCATTTCGAGGGTGAACATGTCAAGGCTCTTTTTGTATTCAGCGGCGCGATTGACCCACTGATCGATGAACGCCTGGTCGGCCAGTCCGTTGTCGAGGATATATTGGGTCACCGCGGACAGCCAGATAAGATCAGTGCCGGGCCGCGGGCGGAAAAAGAGGTCGGCTCGCTCCGCCATCTCGTTTTCGCGAAGGTCCGCGACGATTAGCTTTTGGCCATGCATCTTGTGAGCGCGTTTAACGCGCGTGGCGATCACCGGATGGCTTTCTGCGGTGTTGCTGCCGACGATCAACACCAGCCCCGCCTTCTCCATGTCGGAAATGGAACCAGAATCGCCGCCATAGCCGACCGTTCGGAAGAGACCCATGGTTGCGGGCGCCTGGCAGTAACGCGAGCAGTTATCCATGTTATTGGTCCCGATGACCGCGCGGGCCAGTTTCTGCATGAGATAGCTCTCTTCATTCGTGCACTTCGACGAAGAGATGAACGCCAGCGAATCAGGACCGTGAGCGGCCTTGATTTCGGCAAAGCGGCGTGCCACGAGACTCAGCGCCTCGTTCCATGAAGCTTCGCGGAAAGTGTCTCCCTCGCGGATGAGCGGCTTGGTGAGACGGTCCTTACTGTTGACATACTCCCAGCCGAACTTGCCTTTAATGCAGGTGGAAACGCCGTTGGCCGCTCCCTCGGCCGGTTCGACCTTCAGAATATGGCGATCTTTGGTCCAGACATCGAAGCTGCAGCCAACACCGCAATACGTACACACGGTTTTGGTTTTGTGGATGCGCGACTCGCGCATGTGCGATTCCATCTCGGAAACTTGAAGAATGGCGCCATAACCCATCTCCGGCTCAACGCCCTTCACGACGTCGATCATCCCGTCGAGCGCGGACTTGGGAAGCGCGGTCATATAGCCGGCCTCTCCGAGCATCGACTTTTCCATCAGCGCATTGCAAGGGCAGACGGTGACACAATGCCCGCACGAAACGCAGCTCGATTCGCCGATCGGCGCTCCGCCATCCCACAACACGCGGGGATGCGGATCCTCCCAATTGATCGTCAGCGTCTCATTAACCTCGAGGGTCTGGCAGGCCTGAACGCAACGCCCGCAGAGAATGCATTGGTCAGGATCGTAACGGTAGAAGGGATTGGACATATCCACTTCGTAAGGCTTGGGTTTGTAGGGGATTTCCTGATGCTCGACTTGAAGGAGCTTCGTCGTGTTGTGCACGGTGCAGTTTCCGTTGTTGTTGTCGCAGACCGTGCAGTAAAGCAGGTGATTGCCGAGGATGCGGTCAAAAGCTTCGCGCTGCGCCGCCTCCGCACGCGACGACGTCGTCACCACGTTCATTCCTTCTGCGGCCGTGGTGCCACATGCTCGCACCAGTTTGCCGTCGACTTCGACCATGCAGGTATCGCAGGTCTGGATCGGTCCTAGCTGGGGGTGGTAGCAGACGTGCGGAACTTCGATCTCGCAGCGGTTGATCAGGTCGATCAGGCGTTCGCCAGCCTGGATTGCCCGCGGTCTGCCGTTCAGCATGACTGTCATAAACTCTTCGCCCCTCTGCGATTCCTTTTGGATGCTATTCAGCGGGTAAGGACCGCTAAGGGTCAAGCTGCCCGGCCCTCTTTTAGTCTGGGACTTGCAGTTTCATGACCACTTGATTCAACGGCTGATCTCTACGTTTGTGTCCAGAAGTGGGGCGGGTCGTGATGGGCTTCCGTCGCTGACTGTCAGAGATTTGACATCGACCTGAATCATCTTTCGAGCAAACACGCTACGCGCCTGATTCAGAAACGGTCCGGACACATTGGGAACGGCAGGATACGTGCAAAAGCTATCGCAGGCGATTGATCGCCATTAGGGGGAAGACGGCCAGACGACGAGGAGATAACGTCATTCACATGCCATTAACAAAACTCAGTCAACTCACGGCAAAAGTGGGATTTATCGGTCTTGGACTCATGGGCAGCCGCCTCGCGCTGCGCCTGCATACATCCGGGTGGAATGTTCGAGCATGGAACCGCAGTCCACAACCGGCGGCTGAGATCAGCAAGGAAGGGATCGCCGTTGCGCCTTCCATTCCGGACCTCGCAACTGATTCGACTGTGGTTCTTTCTTCCCTGGCCAATGATGAGGCCGTTCGGTCTGTTTACCTCGACAAGGGCGGCGTTTTTTCCGCGGCAACGCCGGGAACCATCATCCTTGAAATGAGCACGATCTCGCCGGAACTATCGCGCCGCCTGCATCAGGAAGCCCTCACCCGGGGCGTAAAATTCCTCGATGTGGCCATCTCCGGATCGACGCCGGCGGTGGACGCCGGAACCGTCACACTGCTCGCGGGTGGTGATGAAGAGACCTTCGAGCAATGTGTCACCCTGTTCGAATTCTTAGCGAAGCAATGGTTCCTGATTGGTCCCGGATCTTCCGGCGTTCAGATGAAACTCGTCGTCAATCTTCTGCTCGGCCTCGACATGCAGGCGATCGCCGAAGCGGTTTCGCTCGGAGAGCATCTTCAAATCGATCGAAATGTATTGCTCCATGTCCTGTCGAAAACCGCGGTGGTCGCTCCCGCGATGGCAGGGAAGTTCCGGAAAATCGGGACGGGTGACTACTCTCCGGAGTTTCCGCTGCGGCTGATGAGCAAAGACATGGATCTGGTGATGGATGCCGCGAGAGCGTCCGGCGCCGATTTGCCTGCAGCTTCCGTCGCCCAATCTGTCCTGGCGTCCAATGTCGATTCGGGCGGCAATCTGGACCTGTCCGCCATAACCCCGTATGTCGTCGGTCGAGAGACGGAGGCAGAGGATACCGAACTCGAACGGAGTTTTCTCTCATGAATCGCAGAAGCTTCCTGAAAGCAGCCACCGTTGCTGCCGCGGGATCGGTTGCGCCCGCGGGCGCAAAAAGCACATCCTCTTCTGTCGCCACACGCCGTCCTGAATCTCCGAATATGATCTATCGCGAACTGGGGCGCACCGGCGAGCGTGTTTCTGCGATCGGCCTTGGCGGTTACCACATTGGGAAGCAGCAAGACCCCGACGAGAGCATCCGCCTGATCCGGGCCGCAATCGATCGTGGCATCACCTTCATGGATAACTGCTGGGACTACAACGGCGGCATCAGCGAGGTCCGGATGGGCCAGGCGCTGCGCGACGGTTACCGGCAAAAAGTCTTCCTGATGACGAAGATCGACGGCAGGGATAAGAACACCGCATCCAGGCAGATCGAGGAATCGCTGGGGCGCCTGCAGACCGATGTGATTGACCTATTGCAATTTCATGAGGTCATTCGTCTCGACGATCCGGATCTTATCTTCGCGCCGGGTGGTGCCATCGAGGCCGTACAGGAAGCGAAGCAGGCGGCCAAAATCCGTCACATCGGCTTCACGGGTCACAAAGATCCGAGCGTGCACCTGCGCATGTTTGAGACGGCCGACAAGCATGGGTTTCACTTCGATACAGTGCAGATGCCCATCAACGTGATGGATGCGCATTTCCGCTCGTTCTTAAATGGGGTCGCGCCGGTTGCACAGGAACACGGCACCGCCATTCTCGCCATGAAAACATTTGGCGATCCCTACATCCTGCAAAGCAACACGGTGACTCCGATGGATGCCTTGCACTTCGGCCTGAACTCGCCGGCGTCGGTGGTCATCACAGGCATTGACTCTCCGGCGATCCTCGATCAGGCATTCGAGGCGGTGAAATCGTTCCGTCCCATGAACCAGCAGCAGGTTGCCGCGATTCTCGCGAAGACCAAAGAAGCTGCCATGACCGGAAAGTTTGAGCTCTTCAAGACCAGCTCGCATTACGACGGGACGATCCAGAACCCGTCCTGGCTTGGCCACACCAGCGGGTGAGGGAAGAGCCCGAGTGCGTTCATGGATTCTCTGCGGGTGACGGTTTCATCGCCTGACATCTCTCAGCCTTGAGCGCGCCGATGCCTCGCGTCTGCGTGGATTTCTCCCCAGAATTCGTCAGGAAGATTCACTACAATCGGTTCGGGAGTGCTGCGGACTACCACCCATTGGAAGGGGACCTCACTGGAAGGATTAATCTCCTGGTGCGGAAGCCACGCCGGAACATAGAGGAAATCTCCCGCGTACAGCGTTGCGTTGAACTCCCCTCGCTCGCCCCAGCGAACATAAGAAGAGCCGCTGAGGACGTAGGCGATAGTATTTTGCTCTCCATGGTGATGGATTCCCGTTCTGGCTTCGGGTTCGACGAGGAAAAGTCCTCCCCAAATCGGCGATTCTAAGCCCGCACCCGAGTGGATAGCGGCAAAGCGTTTTGACCCCGGCGTTTGAGCAGTTGTTGAGTCAAACTGTTCCGGGCGGACTACGCGAATCGACTGATATGGCATGAAGCTTTCCTCGGCTTTCATTTCGCTCAACGCGCGGCACTCAATGGCCTTTGCTAGGCTGCCTCCTCACGGGCGCCCTTCCAAAGATCGATCGATCCGTCCTGCGCATAGCGATCGATCTCGACGAGTTCTTCATCCGCGAAACGAAGCTGCTTCAGCGCATCGAGCGAATTATCGAGTTGTTCGACATTACGCGCCCCGATTAGCGCCGAGCTTACCCTCGTATCGCGCAGGACCCATGCAATCGCCATCTGGGCCAATGACTGCCCGCGCCTGTGAGCAATCTCGTTTAGCGCCCACACCCGCCTGAGGTTTTCTTCGCTCAGGAATTCCTTCTGAAACCACAGACCGTCCTTTGCGCGCGAACTCTCGGGCACACCGTTCAGATACTTGTTCGTCAACAGTCCCTGGGCCAGCGGAGAAAATGCAATGCAGCCGACACCGAGGTCCTCCAGCGTGCCGAGAAGCTCCTTCTCCACCCAGCGATTCAGCATCGAGTAGGAAGGTTGATGAATCAGCAGCGGAACCCCTTCGCTCTTCAGAATCTGCGCCGCTTCGCGCGTCCGTTCCGGGCTGTAGGACGAGATGCCCACATACAATGCCTTACCTTGCCGCACGGCCTGCACCAGCGCACCCATGGTTTCTTCCACAGGGACATCCGCAGTCGGCCGGTGCGAATAAAAGATGTCGACGTACTCCAGGCCCATACGCGTCAGGCTTTCATCGAGAGACGCCAGCATGTATTTGCGCGAGCCGCCCACGCCATAGGGCCCCGGCCACATGTCCCAGCCGGCTTTGGTCGAAATCAATAGCTCATTCCGGAGACTGCCAAAATCCTTTTGGAGAATCGTTCCGAAATTCTCCTCAGCAGAACCATAGGGAGGGCCGTAGTTATTCGCGAGGTCGAAGTGAGTCACACCCCGATCGAAGGCTCGCCGGACCACTGCGCGGCTCGTCTCGAAGACATTGACGCCTCCGAAATTCTGCCACAGACCGAGTGAAATCGGAGGCAGGACAATCCCGGAGTGTCCAGACCGCCTGAACTGAGCTCCGTCGTACCGCTTTGCATCTGGTTCGTAACTCATCTGAATGATCCTCTCCGTCTTATAATTCGTTCATCATCTGCTTCAAGCGAGTGCGCGCGCGCCACACGCGTGCCTTCATCGTTGCTGTCGAAACCTTCAACAGCGCTGCCGCTTCGCTGATGCTCAGCCCATCCACGTAGCGCAACTGAATAGCCTGCCGCAACGAAGGGGAAAGCTCCGAAAAACGCTGCATCAGAAAACCATGCGATTCCGCTCCGGCATACTCGTCTTCAGGGCTTGGCCTGGTGTCCGCGAGGATGTCTGACAGAGAAACATTCTGGTCATCATTCAATTGCTCGTTCAGGGACACGTGAGAGTGGCGAGGCCTTTTGCGCAACTGCACCAGAGCGCTATTTGTAACGATGGCGGTTAGCCATGTCGTCATCTTGGCGGTTCCCTTGAACTGATCCAGGTGCTTGTACGCCGAGAGGAGAGCATCCTGAACCGCATCTTCGGCGTCGTGTGGGTCGCGCACATAGCGAAAAGCTCTTCTGTAGAGGGAGGGCCGGTATCGTGAAACCGCGTCGTGCAGCTCGCCTAAGGCGAGCTCGCGAATTTGAGCGACGTTGTTGTCTTCTGCTCCGGTGTGCGAATGTTGAGCCTGCATTGTGTCTATGCCTCTCACTGCCAACAGACAATCAATTGCACGATGCCTGCCAATCGTTCGGACAATGGCTAGCTGTGTTGTTTCAGCGGTATACCTCATGCGATCGTGACGGTGGATGCCGCGGAGTCTCGATCACGCGTCAAAGATTTGACTCCGCGTCCGTGGTCCGACGGTCCTCGGCAGCGGACTCCTGCAAATGCGTAGAAATGCTCGATGGCTTCAAACCTGAGGTGATCGACGGTTTAGGTCTGCAAGTTACACCCGGATTGTTATCGCTTCCACGCCATTGCTGCGTCGTTTCCTCTGCTGACCTTTAAGTCTTCCCGCGTTGTTGCCGACGGCGGTTTGACCAGCAGAGGCAGAATGGTCGAGAGCGCCATGATGCCGGCGATCACGTGCAAGCCGCTGGCGTAGTTTCCCGTTGCCTGGCGCAAATGCGCGATCAGAAGCGGCCCGAAGGCGCTGGCGAAACCCCATGCGGTAAGGATGAGGCCATAGATCGATCCAACATTGGCTGGGCCAAAGTAGTCCGCAGCAAATGCCGGCAACGTGCCGAAGCCGCCGCCGTAGCACAACAGAATGACGAAGCTGACCGCGGTGACGGCGCCGACGGAATGCAGGCTGGGAAGAAACCAGAACAGGGCAATCTGCAGCAGAAATATCACAACGAAGGTCGCGCGCCGGCCAAGTCCATCAGAGACCCAGGCCCAGAAGACACGCCCCACAGCATTGCCGATGGCCACGATCCCCACCATGCCGGCCGCGACAATTGCAGTGACCTTCGCAAACTCCTGAAACATTGGAGACTCCTGCGAGATGACCGAGATGCCGGCAGAAGTGTTCAGGAACAGCAGCATCCATAACGCCCACCACTGCCAGGTTTTCAATGCCTGGCCAAGGGTATAGGAGGCGGCAGCCCCCTTTACACCCTGCGTCTGGGAGGGCGTCCAGCCAGCCGGCGACCAGCCATCCGGCGGATTGTGCATGAAGAAACCCGTCACCGTGGTGACAATCAGAAACGCGATGCTGAGGTAAGCAAAGGTCTGCAGCACGCCGACACTTTGGATGAGGCGAGTCGCCACCGGAGCTGTGACCAGAGCGCCGAAGCCAAAGCCGCCCACCGCAATGCCCGTCATCAGGCCGCGGCGGTCAGGGAACCATTTCACCAGCACATAAATGGGCACGATATACGCGAGGCCAAGCCCGGTTCCTCCGATCACGCCATAGCTGAGATAGAGCCACCACAGGCCGATGCTGGAGAAACTGGCCAGCAACAAACCGGCGCCGTACAGCGCACCTCCGGTGATGGCAACGACGCGCGGGCCGGCTCGCTTCGACCAGAGGCCGCCAAAGAACGAAGCGAACCCGACCACCATGATCGCAATCGTGAAGGTGAGGGTTACCTGAGAGATCGTCCAGTGGAACTGTCTGGCCAGCGGTATGCGAAACACGCTCCATGCGTAGACCGCTCCAAGGGCCATCTGCAACAGGATGCCGGCAAGGGCAATCCACCAGCGATTCAACGCATTCATCATCCCTCCTGGATGGGCGAACTCTGACTCTTTGCATTCAGCAGCGAATGATGATCGGGGCTGACCAGCGTTTCGGCTGGATTGGCAGGCATTGCATTTCTCTTTTGGCTGCATGTCGGAATACGTTGTCTGCAAGCTGACTGCCAAATCGCGGCGAACCTCACCACACTGTTCTGGCATTCTCTTTTCCTGCAGATGACTGAACCCACTGGTGTCTCAGGATGGAGGAGAAACTCAAGAGGACTGATGCCGGAATCCGAGTGTCGGAAACATTCGACACTTTTCAGCAGCCACGTCGAAATATCGACGGTCTCTCAAATGGATCGCCTGCCTTCCAACGGATGGATCGAAGCCCCGCTGGCGCTTTCGCATCGGGATGGTGAGTCTGGATAGCGGCAGCGAGATATTTCATTAGGATGGGGCCTGGCCCTGCTCACCGTCATGCTGAGACACACGGCCACCTGTTACTCTTCACCTTGCCGCGCACCAAACACTTCCCTCGAACATCCAAAAGTTGTGCGTGGCTCTCAGACGCACGGAGAGAGGAAATGGAACCATGATTCAGCTCACGGATGCGCGGCGCATCATCGCCGCCGCTGAAAAGAAGGCAGAAGAGATTGGGCAGCCCATGAACGTCGCTGTGGTCGATGAAGGCGGCAACCTCATCGCCTTCGAGCGGATGGCAAATGCCTGGCTCGGATCCATCGACATCGCCCAGAAAAAGGCCTGGACCTCTCGGGCCTTCGATATCACGACCAAAGATCTGGGTGCAAATTCCCAGTCGGGAGACCAATTCTTCGGAATTCACGCCTCCAACAACGGCAAGGTCATGATCTTTGCCGGTGGAATCCCCCTCAGGAAAGATGGCAGGATCGTCGGCGCCATTGGAGTTTCAGGCGGCAGCGGCGAGCAGGATCATGCCGTCGCGGAAGCTGGCGTCTCGGCGCTCTGAGTGCGGCCATAGTGCAGCAGACCCAGGGTTGATGTCTCGATCCATCCCGCCCCTGCGGATTGGTCCTGATGCAGCCAGAACATCAACACGCCTTCACATCAGGAAAGGAAACCTTATGGCGTCCAATCGCGGAGTCGTTTTTCTCGGCCCAAATCATGTCGAAACTCAATCGATCGACTACCCCAAACTCGAAAATCCGGCAGGCAAAAAAATCAATCACGGTGTCATCCTGAAGGTGGTTTCCACCAACATTTGCGGTTCCGATCAGCATATGGTCCGCGGGCGCACCACCGCGCCCACCGGCATGGTCCTCGGCCACGAGATTACCGGCGAAGTCATCGAACTCGGCTCCGACGTTGAGTACATCAAAAAGGGAGACCTGGTCACCGTTCCCTTCAACGTCGCTTGCGGTCGCTGTCGCACCTGCCGCTCGGGGGAGACCGGAGTCTGCCTCAACGTCAACCCCGGACGCGCCGGGGGCGCCTATGGCTACGTCGACATGGGTGGATGGATCGGCGGCCAGGCCGAGTACGTCATGGTCCCCTACGCCGACTTCAACCT
>Ga0206851_1262_pt1 | contig 10523 bp, 6 predicted proteins | sample Alteio_BWOrgCont_13_FD_152904 | JGI IMG/M metagenome (GOLD analysis project Ga0206851, IMG submission 152904) | Enriched cells from forest soil in Barre Woods Harvard Forest LTER site, Petersham, Massachusetts, United States -... | ecosystem: Environmental > Terrestrial > Soil > Temperate forest > O... | reverse complement strand
ACGAAAGCGATAAAGTTTCGGCAAGTCCTGTCTTCAGATCCGTCAACAGAACCAACACCGTTGCACCCCCCGTAGTCCGTCTCTATCTTGACGGCCGGGGTGATCACGACGAATCGGCCCTCTACTTCGATTCCTCAGCCACCATCCATTACGAATCGCAATACGACGTATACAAACTCAGACAGACAGCCTACCCTTACCTGGCTATTATGAATGACACCGTCGAGTGCAGTATAAGCGGTGTACCGGCGCTACCAAACAATATTAAAGTCTGGCTTCGGGTCATTACGGATACAACCGGGACATTTACGATTTCAGCAAGCGGACTAACAGATTTACCTGGAGGAACCTGCGCAGTTTTGTACGACAATTATACCGGAGTAAGCACGGATCTGCGGTCGTCGGTATATACCTGTACGTTGTATGACACCACTGCAATTTCACGCTTTCTGCTTACTATCAACGCCTCTCTGCTGAACGCAAGTACCTCCCTTACAAACCCCGCTTGTCTGAACCGTTCGGGCGGCTTGCTTACGGCAATAGGTTTGAACAACGGCCCCTGGAACTATGTTTGGCAAGACAGCAGCGGGTCGGTTCTTCGGTACACACAAAACAGGGCCGGAGCCGATTCGCTCACCTCCTTAACCTCCGGAACCTATACTGTTCAGATCAATACCGCAGGACAGTGCGACTACTTTGAACAAACGCTTACCATCCAACCGGTATCAATTCCTGTTGCCGCATTCACGATTCAGCCCGATACCGTACTCTTGGGTTCTGGCACAAATGCAACCTTTCTGAATACGTCCACAAATGCTGTCGGCTATGCATGGAATTTTGGAGATGGTACCGGCACATCCGTTTCGGGTACTCCGCTTTATGTTTACCAGAATGCAGGCATCTTTACCGTTTCGCTTGTCACGTCCAGTGCAACATCGTGTCTGGATTCATGCAGCCATACCGTTACTGTAATAGACCCTACAGGCGTGGCCAATCATCCGCCTGCAGCTGCGGCCATCTCCCTGCTTACCGGCCCGGCAGACGTCTATACACTTGTCTTTGAGCTGGATAGCCCATCCAAAGTACGGGTCTCACTCAACGACATGTGTGGAAAGGACTTGACAACAAAAAGCATGTCGGATGTAAAAAACGGGCAACTGCAACTCGACCTTTCTTCGTTCCCGGCCGGAGTCTATTTGCTCGGAACGACTGTTGAGAACAAGGCTAACAAGGAGTTTAAACTCGTGAAAAAATAAACGACTGATTATCTTCTTCTTGCTAAAGAATGAGGTATTTGCCAGACCTCGACCTCAAATAATATAATAATGTAATATTATTTGCCATTACTCACAGAAAATACATCTTACGTATACTTTTTTCGTGTCTGTGCCTTGCTTTTTTCTAATTTTAATTAGAGAAAAAGAGGTGTTTCACGTAAGTGATTTTATGCTTTTCAGACAAGGTGAAAATTCAAAGACTAGCCCGTCCACATTAAACTACCATCGGTTCGCATTTATGCGGATGCAACTTCGTTTGGTCTGTTTGACGCTGTTTATACTCCTGGCAAACTGTACTTATTTTGTTGCACAGGATAAGGCCGTTGATAGCCTTCGGCACGCGTTAGCAGAAACAAAGACTGATACCAATCGAATAAAGATCCTGATCCAACTTTCGGATCACATTACGGGCAAAGCCCATTCACCCGAACGCATAACCTACCTCGAAGCAGCCAGGGAGCTGGCTGAAAAGCTCGACAAGCAAAAACTCCTTTCCTCGTGTTTGAGAAAAACGGGCGATATTCTTGTGTTTTCAAGAAATGATTCGGTTGTTGACAGGGCCACCGATTCTCTTGGATTGGGCTATTTCATGGGGGCCCTAAAGATAAGTGAAGCGCTGGGCGATCTGGATGAGTGTGGAGAAATCATGATGGACGTAGGTGGGATTTATTACGATCAGAGTTCAGTAAAAACCCTGGAAGCCTATTCAAAGGCGCTTGCTTTCTTCAGGCGGGGAGGAAACACGAACCACTGCGCACGTGCAATGCGAAACATGGGTTCGGTCCTGTTCGAAGATGGGCAGTATCAGCTTTCCCTGCAATATTTTATCGATGCGTCTAAAATTTGGGAATCGCAAGGCAACAAGAGGGGGATTTCGTCTGTTAATACCTTCATCGGAATGAGTTATGCTGCGCTGGGCCTGAACCAAAAGGCCCTGGAGTCGTACAGTTACTCGCTTCGGGTAAGCCAGGAAATTGATTACAAAGAATCGGAGGGATGTACACTCAACGACATGGCCATCATCTTTCAGAACGAGGGACAGTATGCCAAGGCAATGGAATATAACAACAAGGCCATACGAATCATGAACGAGCTGGAAATGGATGCAATTGCAGCTCTCTTTTCCCTGGATTTGGGCGACACCTATTTTGCATTAAAACAATATCCACGCGCAATCGTTACCTATACCAAAGCGCTCCATACGTGTGAGCAGCTAAGGGTGAAGCGGGGTTTGGCAACCGCGAATCTGGATCTGGGAAGGACGTACGCCGAGCTTGGCGACACCGCACGGGCACGCACCTTTTACACAACGGCGCTCCGGATAGCCGACAAACAAAACAAACCCCTCGTGGCACATATTTATCAAAACCTGGGGCACTATTACGAACAGCTTAAACAGTTCAAAAAAGCGTATTCCTATTTCCAGCTCTGTGCCGATCAAAAAGACAAAATCGAGACTGAGAACAAAGCCAAGCAAATGGTTGGTCTGGAATCGGCATACGATAATGAGCGAAGAAAGACCCAGCTGACCCTGTTGAAACGCAAAGCCGCCATCCAGGAGCAGGTAAATGAAATCGGACAACTGAAATTCCGGAAGTCTGTATTAATTGGCGGGAGTATTGCCGGGAGCGTTATTTGTCTGCTGCTGATTATTTTCCTCCTGCTCAGTCAGATCAACCTCCGGATCAGGAACCGCAAAGCGGATCTGGGTCAGAAGCTGCTCCGGGCCCAAATATGTCCTGATTTCATCTATCAATCTCTTCTAACCTTGAAAGATTGTCAGAGCCGGTTTACCAAGGAACAATCTTCCTATCATATCTACTCATTTGCAAAACTGATGCGCTTTGTGCTCGAAAATTCTGCGCGAGACTTTGTCCCGCTGGAGAACGATCTGACCATCCTGAAATATTACGTTGAGCTCCAACGCCTGCGTTTCCAGGATAATTTTAATTGTGTTTTTGAAATTGATTCTGACCTCGAAACCGACTTGATCTCCATACCTCCTTTGCTTTCGCAACCCTTTCTGGAAGATGTGGTTGAGCATTGGAACCAGGTGTCTCCATCCATGAAATGCGACACTACCATCCGGTACACACAGGTAGAGGGCGGTATGGAGATTGAGCTCCTGATTGCCACCAGCGATATCCTGAAGCTGCCAGCTGCACAAAAAACCTTGAAGACAATTAAAAGTATTTTTGAATCAGCAGTAAAGATAACAGAGGACCGTCTGAAACTGCTCAATGAAAAGGCCACTCAAAAGATTATCTTTGTTATGACAGAACTAAAACAAGAACCCAGCAATATTATTTCATCAATTAAATTCACGGTACCGGATGCGATCTAAGAGCTCCATACTGTTCAATCTCCTCCTGCGCTCTGCCTTCCCGGTCTGGTGGCAGTGCCTGTCTGTGTTTGTTTTTTCTGCTCCTATCCCGGCGTATTCAGGCAACATTCCGTTACCTCAAGATGCGGTTGGGGCGGAGTTGAACAAAGAAGAGATCTACAAGCAGTATTCGAAAAGCTTTGCAAATACAGGCGATTTTCAGCACGCCGAAGAATACTTTCAAAAGTACCTCGTTCGCAGAGATTCATTCTCAACCGTATCGAACGCAGCCTCTTTTGAGGAATCACAACGCAAATTCGAAACAGAAAAGAAAGAAAAGGAAGTTGCCGCGCTGAAACAGCAGAGTCTGATTCTGACCGGGCAACGTAAAATCCTGCTCCTGCACGGGTATGAAAGTACAATCATCATACGCGGAGTCATCCTGCTTGCCATCTTGCTGTTCGTGGTTGTCCTTCTTTTTTATTCAAGAAGAATCGCCTCCTCTTTAGGTTCAAAATTGCAGGTCGAACAGAAGCTGTTACGGACGCAGATGAACCCGCATTTTATCTACAACGCGCTGATCGCTATTCAGAACTTCGTGCACAAGAACAACCCTCAGGAGGCTGCGCGGTACATTCATGGGTTTGCCCACCTGATCCGGATGATATTCGAAACAAATGGCCAGGAATATGTGGCCGTAGCAGATGAACTGACAGCCCTGAAATATTACCTGGAACTACAACAACTCCGTTTTGGGAATGCATTTTCGTATGAGATCGTGGTTGATCCTCAAATTGATATCGCAAAAACAGTTATTCCGCCCATGCTCGCCCAACCCATGATTGAAAATGCAATTGAGCATGGTATCGTCAGCAAACCTGGAGGGGGGGGCCATATTCTAATTAGATTATCCCGGTCTGGAAAACAGCTTGCCCTGGAAATCAGTGACAATGGGATAGGCCGAAAGAAATCGGCTGAACTGAAAGTGAACCGCATTAAGCACACCTCCATGGCAACCAATATCACCAGAGACCGGCTGGCGCTCATGAATAGAAGGATCAGGCATTCGATTTCATTTTCAATCACCGACTTGACAGACGATTCTGGTCAAGGATGTGGCACCAGGGCTGCCTTTACTTTTTTTAACCAGAATATATCGCGACTTTCTTTTTTGTCTCCTCTCACTAAAAACTGATCTTATGGCACGAGTACTTATTATCGACGACGAACCCAATGTTCGTGAACTCATATCGTATACACTAAAAAATGTTGAATCAGTAGAACTCGTCGGCGAAGCTGCCTCTGTGGAGGCCGGGCTGGAGGCTATCCGAAATTACCAACCGGATATCGTATTACTCGATGTTCATCTTCCGGACGGGACGGGCTTCGACCTGCTCCGCCATATTGAACGGATCAAATTCAAGGTCATCTTCATCACCGCCCACCAGGAATATTCGATCCAGGCCTTTAAATTCAGCGCCATTGACTATCTCTTAAAGCCATTCAGTCCCGAAGAACTGGAGGGAGCCATTAAACGGGCCCTTCTAAACCTTCATAAAGATTTCAATCTGAGTATGGAAGTTTTCAACGAAAACATTAAAAACACCATCCCCCAGGAGAATAAACGGTTGGTCCTGAAAACAACCGAAAATATTTTCGTGCTTACGATCAAAGAAATCATCCGCTGCGAATCGGATGGCGCTTACACCCGGTTCTTCTTAACGGATGGGAGGAAAATACTGGTGTCAAAAATCCTCAAGGAGTATGACGAACTCCTGCAGAACTATAATTTCTTTCGGGTGCATCAGTCACACCTGATCAACATCGAGTACATGGAAACATTTAATAAGCTAAACGGGGGGTTTGTGATCATGAAGGATAAGTCGTCTGTACCGGTCTCCTCACGCAAGAAAGAGTCTCTCCTCAAATTAATAGATCGTTTATAGCATAGGCACTGATTTCCAGGAGAGATGTCCTTCTATGGGGAAGGCAGGCATTCCATCCTAAAGAGACTGGACTTATTCGTACGGCTAAAGCGGTTAACGCGATGCTTTGTAAACGGGTTGGTTCAGAGCCGGTGCTTGGTATTCGGGAAGTGAATAGTGGCCCCCCGGTTTATTGTGTTCAACCCGGATAATTTGCTCCTGAATATCTTCCCGGATTGACACGACACCTTTCGATTCGTTATAGCTATCGCCATTAAAAGCCAGGAGTTTATAAAAACATACAGCCCGGCCATTGGAAGTGCTATCTGTGAAACAATACATCACATTGGAATTCCTGATGCTCGGGTGCCCTTTGACAATTGCGACTGGTTTGAAATTGGAATTTGAATCTGATTTGAGGAGCATAAAACAATAGTCCACTGCATCTGTCTTAACCGACCAGTTGAGATACGTTCGATTTTCTATATTGATGCCCTGCAAAACAGAAAGTATGCAGATTTCTTTCCCGATCAGTATATCCGCCTGGGGCTCAATTTTGTTGGTATATTTCCCGTTTGTTGAAATTGGGGTAAAGGCAAAAAGACAGCTTATTCCTATCAAAATGCAGCTATTCTTTAAAATGCTTGTTTTGTTCATGTCTTACTGTTTTTCAGGGAATTGATCAGCTCTTTTTCAGGGCCGGAATAAAAATCATTTTGCATCGTAAACATATAAAATGCAATGCGCTTTTTTAAAGTGAATTAGTATTCTATAGCCCATATTTGATATGTGCAGCGATTCTATGAAAATACGCGGAAGGCTGCGGACTTCAGGTCAAGGATTGGGTGTTCGGGGCATCCTGCTTTCGGGACAAAAGCAAGTAAAAGATGAAGTCTTACAGGAAGATCTGCAAGAAGAATCACCAATTTTACACAGGCATAAGCAATTGGAGGATTATCGAATCACAATGAAGAAAATCATTCGATTGTCCAGATCCCTATATCCTAATGCAGGATTGCAAACCGGCCTGTTGCAACAGGTCGGCCTGAGTCGTGTACCTGGTACAAATAAACTCCATCCGGGAGGTCAATACAGGAGATCTGTACGCGTGAGGAGTTCAGTGGCACAATCTTCAATTCCCTGCCCTGCGTATCAAATACCGTGACCATCAACTGACAACCAGGCTGAGGCACATCCACCATGATATAAGCGGAGGCCGGGTTCGGGTACACCTTATATGAAACATTGCCACTCAGACTGGAAATGCCCGTTGCTGTATATGAATAGGGAACCGAGACAGCACTGCATCCAAAACTAGTGAAGACCTCCACGGTATAATTCCCTGATGCGCCAGCCGTTATTTTCTGGCCGTTGTCGTTGGCAAGTACAGTGCCATTCAGGGTCCATACATAACTCGCCCCACTGACAGAGGAGCCAAGAATATTTCCGGTGGCTTGAATAACTGGAGTTGCAGGATCAGGGTTTATCGTGAGTGTAAACGTGTTTGTACCCAAACATCCGGCGGTGTTTGTTCCGGTAAGTGTATAGGTGGTAGTAGCGGAAGGTGTAGCATAGACATGCTCACCCGTAGAAGCATTCAATCCCGCAGCCGGGGCCCAGCTATAGGCAGAGGCTCCACTCCCTAAAAGTGTATCAGCAACTCCTTTGCAAGTAATTGAATCCCTTGCCAGAATGGCTACAGAAACAGCTGGTGGTTGGGTTAATGTTATGGTGGCAGTGGTGATACAGGACCCGGCATCGGTAATCGTACAGGTATATGTACCCGCTTGTACCCCTGTAAGTGTTGAAGCTGTCTGCACCGGGACCGTATGCCAGCTGTACAGGTATGGCTCAGCTCCCCCGCTTACACTCAATGTCACCTTTCCATTTGAATTCCCATTGCAAGTAGGATTGGTTGTATTCCGGCTCACCCCGGCGGTATCACAGGATTGCAATTTGACGAGGAACAAATCAGAGCCGCCTCCACCAGCGGCAGGTTGTTCACATCCTGCGGATGCAATGGCATTTGGAGCAGTACCGGGGGTTCCACAATACCCAGCAAGAAAGACATTTCCGGCAACATCCGTTGCAACACCCCACCCCCAATCATCCGCCGACCCTCCATAGTAAGTGCCCCAGACCCGATTCCCCGAAGGATCAAATTTTGCCACGTAGGCATCGCAATATCCACCTCCATAAGCGGGTTGCCAGGCCCCTGTAGTGGCCAGGGCATTGGGCGCTGAACCGGTGGTGGTGGTGTATCCTCCCAGAAATATATTTCCGGATTTATCAGATGCAATATCATAGCCCACGTCCACCCCACTGCCTCCGTAATAGGTTCCCCAGACCCTGCTTCCGGCAGGGCTGAACTTGGCAACAAAGGCATCCGCTCCTCCCGCATACGCAGGCTGAAAACAACCAGAAGTAGCTATACCATTCGGCGCCGAGCCCATTGAATTGGTTTCCCCGCAGATCAGGATATTGGACGACTTGTCGAGATTGATTCCAAAACCATACTCATCACTGGAATCACCATAATAGGTGCCCCATTTCAGCACACCGGCAGGATTAAATTTTGCCACGATTGCATCATACCCACCTGCATTCGTTGGTTGAAAACAACCCGATGTGGCAACTCCGTTTGGAGCTGTCCCCGGCGTGTTTGAACGCCCGGTAATATATACATTGCCTGCCGTATCGGTAGCCACGTCAAAGCCTTCCTCATTCACGCTGTCCCCATAATAAGTTCCCCACAGCCTGACCCCGGCTGGATTAAATTTCACCAAAAAAATATCCAGGCCTCCTGCTTCGATCACTGCATGAGCCCCTGGCGACGCAATCGCATAAGGCGCGGCGCTTCCATAGGTCGAGCCGACTATAAAAATATTCCCGGCCCGATCTGTTGCCACCCCCCTGCCTACGTCTTCCTGTTCCCCTCCATAGTAAGTGCCCCATTTCCGTCTCCCCGTTGAATCAAATTTCACTACAAAAGCATCCGGCAAAGCACTTGATGTTCCTCCTCCGAAAGTTGGCTGCCAGCAACCAGTTGTGGCAATAGCAGTTGAGGTTATGGTCTGTGTTGTTCCAACGCACACCACATTTTCGGAGTCATCCACGGTAATTGCATATCCATAGTCAGGCCCTGATCCCCCATAATACGTTCCCCAGATACGGTTTCCATTGGGGCCGAATTTTGCCACCACCATATCATAGGAGCCGACCGTGTTCAATGTATCCTTAAATGCCCCTGCCGAGGCAATATTGGAAGCAGGCGACGAGCTCTCGGTCGTGCCGATAAGATAGGAATTACCATATTTATCGACAGCAACAGTACTGTTCCAGGTCGTTTCACTGCTTGATCCACCATAATAGGTACCCCACAAACGCATCGGAAGCGGGTCAATAACCAAGGTCGATGTATGATCCCAGCCTTCGGCCCAGAAACCAAGCACCGAAGCGCCCATATTTCGGTACCCACCCCCCAGGGTTGTCTTTTGCATCGAAGCGGAAGTTGAGTATATTTCAGGAATGGTTTCTTCAATCTTTCCCCCGTCAAAGGCAAGCTCATACATACGTTCACCAGAAACAGTAAGTTTATCCTGACCAGTAAACTGCATACGGATATCAGCTACCGAAGCCCCGGGATGTACAATAAAATTGTATTCCAACCCCTTTTCAGGGGTTAGCTCAAATTCCAAATCAATATTTGGATATAGATTGGGGTACCTGATCTTGGAGAATTTCTTTACGCTCGTAATCCCTGCTTCTCCCGCCTGGTGGTTGTAATAATTGAGATATTCAGGCAATCTTTCAAGACCAACCGGAACGCACCCCAGATCGGAACCCGGAAACGAAACATCTACTCTATGCAACTGAAACGCCCGGTCCTCATTTTCAGCTGTCTTCCTATTAATCTGGTACGTATCATAACTAAACCCTGTTTTCCGAAGTTGAATATTCATTCCCGGCGAATTCCACAAGAACAATACATCACCATTGAGCTCATTATGCTGATCATACACCTGACCCTTGTTTTCAACAAAACCAGAGTTGCTCCCAGTATGCGGTTTCTCATCACCTGCCAGGAGCGCAGGCGAAAGCTGCATGAATGCGGCCGTAAAAACCAACATTACCATAAAGGAGCTCTTAGCATTACGAAGAGTTGACATAGGTCGTGGCGTTATATAGTGTGTGTGATTGAAATAGCTGACAGGAATTCAATTTTCAACAGAATAATTTTCGGAGCCAAACACCTGTTTCGGATAGTTGAACAAGATCGTCTTCTATTGGTTCAATTCGGCTAATTATTCAGATCGTTTATCGTCCTCTTTCCTATTTTTATCGAAATTTAGTGAAATGAATGAGATCTTCAAGACCTTCTTGCCGCTTCGACGCGAGCAATACGGCATTTCAATATTAATAGATAGCATTTCAGGCTTGATTCAGAAAACGTCGCTCTTCGTTTATTGAGCCTATACAAGCGAATATTTGCCAGAAATCCGCGAATATTAAACAAACAGCCCGATTAGCCTTTATAAGCACATACAAAATGAAATATCTCCTTCATTTTGGGTCAACGTCATTTTCCGGGGTGTAACCTGTTTTATACCTTTTCTTAATCATTTTAAAGACCCGATGGCTCCCGGGATGAGCCTTCAAATGGAAGAAAGCGCTCCTACAGCCAATAAAGGGTGTATAGAAGTGTCTGGAAACTGTAAAGCTTCGTATAAAGACTGGATAGAATGTGATAAAGTGTGTATAGAATGTGATAAAGACTGGATAGAATGTGATAAAGCCTAAATAGAATGTGATAAAGACTAAATAGGGTTCACTCAAACACCTCCAACCATCACCCAATCAACACCTAATGTCTCATTTTTATCCTTGAGATGCAAGACTAAATGTCGATTCCAATCAAAACCCTTGCACCAAGCAGAACGTGGACGAACTTTGTGTTCAAAGGAATTTTTGCTTGCCCAACCCCGCCTGCCGACGCGC
>Ga0206851_1261_pt1 | contig 10547 bp, 7 predicted proteins | sample Alteio_BWOrgCont_13_FD_152904 | JGI IMG/M metagenome (GOLD analysis project Ga0206851, IMG submission 152904) | Enriched cells from forest soil in Barre Woods Harvard Forest LTER site, Petersham, Massachusetts, United States -... | ecosystem: Environmental > Terrestrial > Soil > Temperate forest > O... | reverse complement strand
CGACGGTATTGATCTTGGAGGTATAGACATTTACATTGGTCGTCAGGTCCCACCATTTGTTGATCGTTTGGCGGTCGATCAATTCCAGGCCGCCGACAAAACCCGACGTGGCGTTGATGTATGAATTGACGATCACCGTTTCCCCGTTGACCGGGTTGGTGGTCAGATCTGCATTCCGGGTGATCAGATCCGTCGTCCGCTTGTAATATACGGAAGCGATAAAGGCATTGGTAGTGCCATAGTTGATATCGTACGCCAGCTCGAAGGAGTTCGTGAATTGTGGCTTCAATGCGGGATTACCCTTGCTGAGATTCAGCGAGTCGGAGTAGTCGGTGAAAGGGAAGAGCTGGTTAAATGTGGGACGGTCGATCCTGCGCGTATAGCTGAAGGAAATGCTCTGATTATCCGTGACCTTTTGCACCAGGTTGAGGCTGGGGAAGAGGTCCAGCGGCAAATGGTTGCCGTAATGTCCCACTGTGTCGACCTGCGCACTATTGGGGTCCACCGTCGTATAATTTTCCAGGCCGGTATACTTATACGCTTCTACCCGGAACCCTAACTGGTAGGTGAATCCGCCGTAGATGTTGGAATAAGTGGCATAGGCGGCAGTGACCTGATCCCGGTAGTTGAAGGCCGAAGACAGGAGAGACTCAAGTATATATTTTCCGTTATTGATCGTATCGAGATCGGTGAGGCTGTAGATATTGCGGATAGCGACGCGGGCCCCGGCTTCGAATTTGGACTTTTCGGTAAAGGGCAGCGTATAATCGGCTTGCGCGGTGAAATATTTGTTGGTGCCGTTGACCGTCTGCTGCTGGGGATAAACGGAACTTAACGGACCGCCTTTCACATCATAGATATAGGAAGTGATGAGGTTGTCGTTGTTGTTGGTCCCCTGGCTGTAGTTGACATCGGCCGTTATCTCTTCACCGGATTTAGGGAAGGTATGTTTGAAGCTGAGCATGCCGCCATGATTGTTAAACAGCGAATTGGAGGTGGCGACCTCACGCGTATAGGAAGAGGTGGTCGGAGCCGCTGAATACACGGTATCGATATAGATGTTGCTGTTCGTATAGGGGGTGAAGGTACCATGCACGAGGTTGCCCGCCAGGGACAGCGTATTGCGATTGTCTATCAGGTAGTCGAAACCGCCACGGGCAAAAGCGAAATAGCCTTGATTGACGGCATTGTCGTATTCTGTGAGGCTGTCATTAGGCGGAGCCGGCGTGCCGGGCTGATTGAAGGTATAACGGTTGATCGTGCCGGGAGAGATCGATTTGCGTTCGTTGAAGCTACCGGCGAGGAAGATGTTGATTTTCCCCTGCTTGACGTTGAAATCGCCGCCAAGATTGGGTTTGCCGCGGTCGTCGATACCTGCACGGACACTGCCGTTATAACCGGACTTCCTGTTCTTCTTCAGGACGATATTCAGGATGCCGGATTGCCCGCCGCTGGCATCGTATTTGGCGCCGGGGTTGGTGATGATCTCGACGCTCTCGATGGCATCGCCGGGGATCTGGTCGAGCGTGAGCGTTGTCGGCCTTCCATCCACAAAGATGATCGGTGTGCTGTTACGCAGAGTGACGTTGCCATCGATATCGACCTGAAGGGAGGGTACGTTCCTCATCACATCGACGCCGGTGCCACCCGGAGCGGAGATATCTTTTTCCACGTTATATACTTTCCTGTCGACGCCCATCGTGAGCAGGGGCTTGCTGGCCGTTACGACGGCGGATTGCATCGTCTCCGCATCCTCGTCCATCTTGATATTCCCCAGATCCTTGTCGACGGCATTCAGCGCCTGCAAGGCCCGGTCGGCCTGCTGCTGCTGGGCGTCATCGCCTGCGACCGGTGCTGCACCTCCCGGTGCTGCGCCCCCGGCGCCCCTCAATCCCTTGAGATCAAAAGCCACCTTCTGTTCGTAGGTTTTATAGCCGATCGCCGTGATCTTTAACCGGAAGTTCCCTAAAATAGGCAGGTTCTCCAGGCTGAACTCCCCATGACGGTCGGTGATCTGCCCGGCAATCACTGTGTCTTTCTGCCCATGCGTTGCCGGATTATACTTGGTCTGGATCAGTTGTATAGACGCCCCGTCCATCCCTTTGTTCGTTTTCGTGTCCACCACCTTCCCATAAAAATGCCCGATCGACGGTACCGGGCCTCCCCTTCGAGCACCGCCCGCGCCGCCGCCCATCGGCGGGATTTGAGCATAGCCTGTCAGTGATAAAGCCAAAACACAACACAATAGCCAATATTTTCTCATGAGTTTAGCGTATTAACGTATTCATTTTGTTAACAAAAGTCCGCTCAAAAGTTTTAGTATTCCAATCAATCTATACAAACGGCATAAAAACAATGCGAAAGGGGTAATTTGAAAACGATGCCGCCTACCTCATCAGCAGGGTGATCAGAATCTGGAGCAGCCCGATAATAAACCCGAGCGCCGCCCCGATCACTTCGACAAAGCGGAACTCCTTGGTAAGGAACTCATTCAGCATACTTTCCAGCCGGTCATTGGAGAACCCCGCAATCTTCTCAACGACGATGCGCTCCAGGTCGAGGTCTTCCCGCAAGTGCGAGATATAGCGCTGCAAAATGACCGGGAAAAGCTCCTCCAGCTCCTGCATAAATACCGCCTTCAGCTGGCCGATCGTTTTCTCGCCGATAAACATCGAGACCATCGGCATGGTCGCTTTCAGTTTGGTGCGAAGGAAGTGGTCGATATGCTCCTCGATCACCGGCAGGATCCGCTGTACGTTCTGCGGATCGGTGATGGTCTTTTCGATGTCGCCGAAGGACAGCAGCTGCTGCCCAACGATCCGTCCCAGGCTCTCAGCGATCTGCTGCTGCTTTTTCGGAAAAACACCTTGCAGCGTGAAGCCGAGGATCCGTCGCGGATACCGGGGATGAAAGAGAAGTTTGAGGGCCATCCAGATCGTCAACCAATGAATAAAAGCGGAAATAAAAGGGATCGTGTACAACCACCACGTCATTCTTGTCATAGCCGGCAAATATAGGTTGTAAAAAAATTTGCTGTGAGATATAAATTTTTTATTACAACGCCACTAAAGTCTGCCCTTTACAGGGCAACCGGGCTCCGCCCGGTTTGACAAAAAATTGTTCCGCAAAATATTTTGTCTTAATTTCGCGCTTCGGGAAATCCATACGGTGGTTGTAGCTCAGTTGGTTAGAGCATCAGATTGTGGTTCTGAGGGTCGTGGGTTCGAACCCCATCATCCACCCGCCAAATCGCTTCGATCGCAGGTAGAAAAGAATACCGGATCGAAGCTTTTTTTATGATTTTACCCCCGCTCGTCTGTGATTTTACCTCCACTTCTCCGCTCATGTAATTTCTGGCAAAACGGTTGTTAATATTGGTCCGGCCCGACAACATCCCATCCCAATAATCGTTATTTTTGGCAGGTTATGCTTAAAGTATTGAAGTATATGATCAAACTGAGAAATCTACCGGTTGTCCTCCTGATCCTCGGTGGGGGGTTCTTCGTGGCCTTCCGCACATTGGGGTTCGGCGGCAACCCGCCCTCCAGGGATGAGACGATCCTGCACAATGTGGGTGAATATCTGATGGAGCTGCACTATAGTCCCAAACCCATCGACGACAGCTTTTCGCTGGAAGTGTTCGGCAAATACCTCACTGAGGTCGACGGCGATAAGAATATCTTCTTTCAAGCCGATATCGACGAGTTGAAAGCCAAATACGGGAAGGAGATTGACGACGAGATCCTCGGCAAGCCGATCGCCTTTGTCCCCGCCGTGAACCTCATCTACAAGAAACGGCTCATGGAGACGGAGCAGATCTACAAGAGCATTCTGGCCAAACCCTTCGACTTCAACCAGGACGAAGACTATAACCAGAACTTTGACAAGCTGCCCTGGCCGCGATCCGAAGCAGACCGCAAAGATGCATGGCGCAAACAGCTCAAATACCTTACCCTGGAACGTTACGCCGATATGCTCGAGAACCAGGAGACCAATCGGAATACCCCCGGGTATGTCGTTCGCACCGACGCCCAAATCGAAAAGGACGCCCGCGAAAAAACCCTCAAGGTCATGGACCGGCTCTACGAGCGCCTGACAGAAAAGATGACCGATGACGACCGCTTCAATATGTTTGTCGAGACGATCGTCCAAACGATGGACCCGCATACCGACTATTTCCCGCCGGTTGAAAAACGTTACTTTGACGAGCAGATGAGCGGCCGTTTCTTCGGGATCGGCGCCTCGCTGAAAGAAGAGGACGGCAATATCAAGATCACCACGCTCGTCACCGGCAGCCCCGCCTGGAAGTCTGGAAAGGTCGGTATAAATGACGTTATTCTCAAAGTTGCCGAAGGCAATGCCGAACCGGTCGATCTGACCGGCTACAGCGTAGAGGACGCCATCAAGCTCATCCGTGGCAGCAAGGGCACCGAAGTCCGGCTGACCCTCAAAAAGCCGGACGGCACCACGCATGTCGTTTCTCTTATCCGGGAAGAGATCGTGCAGGACGAGCTGACCTTCGCCCGCAGCGCCATCGTCAATTCTCCGAAAGGCAAGATCGGCTATATTTATCTCCCGGAATTCTATGCCGACTTCGATAATCCCAAGGGCGCCCGCTGTTCGATCGACGTTGCCAAAGAGGTCATGAAGCTGAAGGCTGAAAAGGTCGACGGCATCGTTCTCGACCTCCGCAACAATGGCGGCGGCTCCCTGTCGGACGTTGTCCAGATGGCCGGACTATTTGTCGAACAGGGTCCCATCGTTCAAGTGCGGAGCCGCGATGAAAAACCGCAGGTCTATCCCGACCGCGATAAGTCGGTGCTGTGGGACGGTCCTTTTGCGGTCATGGTGAACGAGCTTAGCGCCTCCGCCTCCGAGATCTTTGCCGCTGCTATCCAGGACTATCACCGCGGTGTGATCATCGGCAGCTCCTCGACTTACGGTAAAGGCACCGTGCAGCGTCCCATCGGGCTCGACAAGGCGATGGGCCTCGATCCCACCAACAGCGAGCTGGGCACCATCAAGCTGACCTTACAGAAATTCTATCGCATCAACGGAGGCTCCACGCAGCTGAGGGGGGTATCTTCGGATATCGTTCTGCCCGACATCTATCCTGACATCTACGAATTTGCCAAGATCCGCGAACGGGACAATCCCGATGCCCTGCCCTGGGACGAGATCCAGAAGGCCGACTACACGCCCTGGAAATACGCCTACGATGTTAATTACATCAAGGGGCTGTCCGACCAGCGCCTCCGGAATGATACGGCCCTCAACGAGATCCAGTCGGATGCCGAATGGCTGAGCAAAACCGAGGATAAGGTCTTTTCCCTCAATATCAGGAAGTATCAGGAGGAGGAGAAGGAGATCAAGGCAAAAGTGAAGCAGATCGAGGACCTCAGCAAGCTGCCCGCCTCCACGCAGCTCAATGTCTTGTCCCTGCCCGAAGACGCGCATAAATATGATGAGGATAAAAATAAGGCAGATCGCTTCCAGGCCTGGCTGAAGGAGAAACGGTCAGATCTCTGGCTGGGAGAAACGGTCAATGTCCTTGACGATATGATCGCTCAAAAGAGTGTGGTTTACAGCAAATAACTGTTCGCCGACAAATAGCTCGAAGGTCCGCCGCAAGCGGACCTTTTTCATGCCGGCCGGGGGCCGGCCGACCGATAGGTCAGACATTAGCGGTCGAATTTCGTCCTCGTCGCCATCATCGCGATCAGCGACCCGAGCACTGCGATCAGCCCAAGCGATACCCGCAAGCTCGTCGCCTGCGCCACGAACCCGATAAACGGAGGCCCGAACAGGAACCCCAGATACCCGATCGTCGACACTGCAGCCAGCGCCACACCCGGTGACAGTACGCGGGACTTCCCGGCTGCGCTGTACACGAGCGGCACCACCGAAGATACACCCGCCCCGACGAACAGGAAGCCCGCCAGCGCCGGCAGCAGGAAGGGAAACAAGATGGCGGTCAATAGCCCCGCAGCCGTCAACCCGCCGCTGATCTGCAGCATCCGCCGGATACCCCAGCGCGTAGCCAGCCCGTCGCCGATAAAACGTCCCCCCGCCATCGTGAACGAGAACGCCGTCAAACCCAGCCCGGCCAGCGCCCGCGGCGGCAGCACCACCCGCTGCCAGTACACGTTACTCCAATCGAACATCGAACCCTCACAGATCATGCTGCAAAACGCGATGATCCCCAGGTTGATCAGCGACCGGTCCGGCCGTGCAAAAATAGGCTGGCCGCCACGGCCCCCTCGCTCGGTGACGATCAGCTGCCCCGAGCTCGTCGCAACGATCACCAGCGCCATCCCGCTGATCACGAGAAAATGCTGCCAGGGCAGCCAGCCGACGCTGATGAACAAGTTGCCCAACGATGCGCCCGTGAAGCCCGCCAGGCTCCATAGCCCGTGATAGGACGCCATGATCGTCCGGCCATATAACGCCTCTGTTCCGATCGCCTGGGTGTTCATGGAGATATTCAGCAGGTTCCCGCCCATCCCAAAAATAAAGAGACAAACCACCAGCTGCCAGGCCTCTGTCACCAGCCCCAACACCGGCAGCGTAAAGGCGTATAGCAGGGCGGCGATTATCGCGATCGGCCGGCTGCCCATCCGCGCCACCAGCCAGCCCGCCAGCGGCAGGGAGACCATCAGCCCGGCCGGCAGACCCAGCAGGACGCCGCCGAGTGCCGCATTATCCAGATGCAATTTCGTTTGGATGTTGGGGATACGCGAAGCCCAGCTGAAGAAACAGAGCCCGGCCAGGAAGAAATAGGAGCTGACCGCGATCCGATGGATGCGGCGGGGTGGGAGGGAGAGCCGGTTCAGCATAGCTACTTGAGATAACGTTCCCGGATGATGTTCATATGATGCCGGACATGCCCGGGAATCAGGAAGCCGATCGTAAAGGCATTCAGCGGCCGCCCGTTGGCCTCGCCGGCGAAACGCAGCTGCTCGTCGGAAAAGGAATCGAACAAATATTTCGTCGACTCCCGGACTGCATTGAATTCCTCCAGCAGGTCCTTCCAGCGTCGAACACCACCGCCGGAATGCGCACCCCAGGCTATTTCATCGAAGCTGGCCAGCGGCGTCGCATCCATCCGCCCAAAGCGCAGCGCCCGGTAAGCGAAGACGCGTTCACAGTCGATGATGTGCTGTAGCACTTCGCGCAGCGTCCACTTCCCTTCCGCATAGGCATAGTCGTATTTCCTGCGCGGGATGGTCTCCAGCAGTTTTCTGAACTGCCGGGTGTTCTTGTCGATCGCGTCGCGGAAATCGTTTTCCTGGACCAGGCCGAGATAGCCCTGGTAGGTTTCAGCTGTTATAATCTCTGATTTGGGGATCATAGTCCCCTAATTTACTCAATCTTTCTTATTGGTGAGAGTGGACTTGTCCGTTTTTTTCGGGTTCAGCGTCGAGGCCACCTTTAACGCCCCAAGCGCATTGACGATACCCCCGGAGATCGAAATGTCCGACAGGTTGACCATTTGGTCCTCCGTTCCGGGTTTCTTCACCTTCACCGGCAGCGGCGTGGCACCCTTGACGATGCAGTATTTGACCTGCTGCGGCGTCAGGCTGGGATAGTACTCGAGGACCAGAGCAGCCACCCCGGTGACCACCGGGGCCGCCATGCTTGTGCCCTGGAGGTTCTCGTATTTGTTGCCGCCGGGCACCGTCGAATAGATCCGTGTTCCGGGCGCAAAGACATCGACCTCATTCTTTCCATAGTTGGAAAAGGATGCGGTATAGCTGTTAAAGCCGGGCTCGGCCAGCGGATCGCTGCTCGCGCCAACCGTGATCCAGTTGGAAGCCGTATAGGTCGAATGCCGGAAATGGGGGTTGGGGAAATTGTCCGTGGTATCAACATTGGCGGCATCATTGCCGGCCGCATGGACCAGCAGCACACCTTTGCTTTCGGCATAACGTACCGCCGAATCGACCCAGGTCTTTTCCGGCGAAAGGTTCTTGCCAAAGCTCATATTGATGACGCGGGCGCCGTTGTCAACCGCATAGCGGATGGCCAGCGCGATATCCTTGTCGTGCTCATCCCCGTTTGGCACCGCACGGATCATCATGATCCGCACATTGTCGTCTATCCCGTCCATCCCCTTGCCGTTATTCCTCTCGGCCGCGATGATTCCTGCCACATGCGTACCGTGCATGGGGTCGCCGGCCATAATATCGCTGTTGCCATAATAACGATCATTGAAATCCGCTTCATTATCGCCAACGATCTCGTGCCGGACGTCTTCGGGCGCGTTCTCCTTTGTGGCCTCTTTCTTTTCTTCGGACTCGACCTCCTCTGTGAACTCGGAGAGGAACTGGGTGTTACTCATGTCCATGATCTTATTCTCCTTGAACAGGTAGAGGATGACCGACCTGGCGCTGCGGGCATCCGTGGTCCTGACCTGGAAGGTATCGAGATCGTTGCCGGTGTATTCCTTCTTTCCCATCGCCACTTGCAGGATGCTGTCGCTTTTGACACAGGCTTGAAGAACGTGATGGAGTGTCCCCAGATCGATGCCATTGTCCGAGCCGTCGCCCATCACCGACTTCCTGGCCTTTACCCACCAATGATATTCCTCCTTATCTTCCGGGTCCAGCGTCGCGGTATCCAGACCCGTCGAGTCGAATTTCGATTTGAACATATAATACACCCGTGCTTCTTCCTGTGAATCATCCGTCACATTCTTCCCATTCTTCCCGCCGATGAAGTTCCACCCATGTACATCATCGGCATACCCGTTATGGTCATCATCGACCCCGTTCCCGGGGATCTCGTTCGGATTGGTCCAGAGGATGTCTTTCAGATCTTCATGCGTCGTATCCACGCCGGAGTCAATGACTGCCACGATGATTGTTTTACTCTTCAGCTTTTTGAGACGGACCCATTCGTATGCTTTATTGAGACTGATCCCATAGTATCCATCCTGTTCATGGTCAAGCAAATGCCAGCCTTTCGGCAATTCTTTTTTGACAGAGGTTCCCTGGGCAAGCATCGTCAGGGGCAAAAAACCGATCAGGAACACATACAACCACACTTTCATGCTTCTGAAGCAAATCGTCATTATTTTTCGTTTTTAATTATTAGCGGGCAATAAGCGCGCAAAATAGCGAAATCGTCACCAACGGCGCCAATAAATTACAGGAATGGTTTTATTAACTTGTTAAAATTACTATTGCTTTTTATTGCTCGATACTTAGCTTGAGCTCGACCCGCCGGTTGGCTGCGCGCCCCGCAACCGTCCGGTTATCCGCAACAGGCCGGCTCGAGCCATAACCGATCGCCGTCAGATGGTTTTCCGGAATGCCTTTCTTTATCAGGTACGTGCGTATAGCATTGGCACGGTCCTGCGAAAGCTGCAAATTCTTACCCGGTATTCCCGAACTATCCGTGTACCCTTCGATGGTCAGATGCCACTCCGGATGACCCAGCATCCGCGCTGCGAGGCTGTCCAATGCGATGAATGAACTATCCTGGAACTGCGTGCTGCTGCTATTGAACAGTACATTGTGCGCGATATAATCAATGGCTGCTATGTCCTCGGCCTTGATCGTCATCACCGGCGAAACCGGAGGCGCGACCACAATTGCCGGCGGCGGTGGTAACGGGCAGCCATGATTGGAGGCCGGCCCTGCGCTGTCCGGACAAGCATCGTGTTCGTCGTCCACTCCGTCACCGTCCCGGTCGGGGATGGGGCAGCCATGATACCGGGCCACTCCCGGCACCGTCGGGCAAGAGTCATGTTCGTCATCGATCCCGTCATGATCGCTATCCGGAACAGGGCAGCCGTGATATTTCGCCAGCCCCGGCTGGAGCGGGCAGGCATCCTCGGCGTCGGGAATTCCATCCTTATCCGTGTCCCGCTTCCGGACTGGCGGCGGCGTCCCCGAACCGGTGAGCCAGATGCCAAGGGAACCGCCAAAGACCGTATTATGAAAAGTGCCGGGATAATCAGCGGTGTAGACGTTATTTAATGAACGGCTGTAGTAGAGGTTCACCATCATGTTGCCCAGTTCGAACCCAGCCTTGCCGTCGAGCCCGATATCGACTGTCGAAAAGGCCTCCGGCGCCTTTCCCACGGAGACCGGATCGGTCTCGCTGTTGAGTTGCCCGGGATTGCCTGAGAGACTTTGGGTAGTGACGCTCCCGCTATTGAAGAAGGCGACATATGGACCCGCGCTCACAAAGAAGCTATTCCGCCCGTTGCGGGTCAGTGCGATCTTATAGGTGACATTCAGCGGGATCTCGACATAGCTGAGGTTAATGGAGGACTTGTTGTAGATCGTATCCGAATTAAGCGCGTAGATCGAGTCATTGGTCCGGCTGTACTGCCGGCCTTTCGTGATATAAGTTAACTCAGGCTGAAAATAAAACCCCGACCCCAGCGGCACTTCGAGGATGAAGCCCAGCTTAAAGCCGCTCTTTGACCCGAGGTATTGTTTGACCGCCGTATCCCATCCGGGTAAACTATTGGTTTCCAAAATATTAGCGGAATGCAGGCCGCCGAGTATCCCCAACCGGATCTGGGCCTGAACGGA
>Ga0206851_1260_pt1 | contig 10548 bp, 8 predicted proteins | sample Alteio_BWOrgCont_13_FD_152904 | JGI IMG/M metagenome (GOLD analysis project Ga0206851, IMG submission 152904) | Enriched cells from forest soil in Barre Woods Harvard Forest LTER site, Petersham, Massachusetts, United States -... | ecosystem: Environmental > Terrestrial > Soil > Temperate forest > O... | reverse complement strand
CGGCCTCCTCGCCATCCCCGCAATAGAAGATGATGATCGGGTACCGCTTGCCGTTATTGACAGCAGGATTGTACGTATGCGGAAAGTGGATACGATATGCCGACCCATTGTACATATAGGCCTTGTACTCATTCGTATTCCACGACATCCGCACCGTCCGGATCCATTGCCCGATCTTTCCGGCAGCAGGCTGGTTGGGGTTCGTCGGCGTCCCCAACGTCGCTTTGGAATTATAAGTGTACACCGAATCGGTCGGGTGCATCGCCAACTGAGCTTTGGTTTCCTGCCACGCAGTTGCTGCGGTTACAACAAGCACGAGTAAAGCTACACGAGTAAAAATTTTCATGATTCTGAAGGTTAAGGGGGTCAACGCTAAGGGTTTTATTATAAAAAAAGTTATATCACCTCGTTGTTATCCTGCACGACACACTACGCCCGCGCACGAAAATATCCCGACGAACCAGGATTCTCTTCAGGTTGATTAAAGGATAGTGAGTTCTAAAAACTTTTGGTGTAAAGGACAGGATTGGGCCGTGGGAATTGCATAGAAATTGGCAGTAGTCGATAGAATATTGCGGTGTTCAGAAGGAAATCCGGCCTCTCGGTCGGTGAAGGAAAGAATGTGGTTATCAGGGGAGATCAGATAGGCGAATAAGGGTTACATACCGACCGTTGCAAATGTATAAATTTCTCCAGGATTGTGCAAATTTTTCCACGCAATTATTCTTCAAATTAACCGGCAGAAATCCAGTGCTCACCGGCATTTCAGCCCTTGTTCCTTTGCCCGGTCCATTCGTTTATAACCGATCCATCCATTGCCCGATCCATTCATTACCCGATCGCCGGATTCTTTACCAACGGAACCGGCCTCACCAATTCCCGGTAAATGTTCTCATTCTTTCTCGCCAGGTTCTCAACGGTGTACTTATTATAAATGCTGCTTATAGCATTCTGCTGGAGCCGCTCACGCAACTCCCGGTCCGTACTCAGCTTCACTAATGCCTTCTCCAGATCCGCCTCGAGATCTTCGATCCCGATCAGCAGCCCGTTCTCCCCGTCCCTGATGATCTCCGGCGTCCCGTCCACATTGGTCCCGATCACCGCTTTCCCCATCGACATCGCCTCCAGAAGTGCAATGGGGAACGCCTCCCACAGGGAAGGCAATACATAAATATCAGAGCCGGCCAGCACATCCGGTATATCTTGCCGGAATGGCTGCAGGATCACCTTCTCCGCGATTCCCAATGACCGGATCAGCTTGATCGCTGCCTCCTTCTCTTCTCCATCCCCAATCATCAGCAGCCGCACGTTCGGCACCTGGCCGCTCAGCCGCGCAAAAGCCCGGATCAGCTTCAACGGCTGCTTCTGTGAAGTGAACCGAGCCACGGAAACGATCACCAGCTCATCCTTCCCGATACCCAGCTCGGCCCGGATATCCTTGTATTCATCGTAATAAGGATTGAACCGCCTGGAGTCGATGGAATTGTTGATGACTACCGCGTCGAAGTCCCTGAATAGCTGCTTCCCCGTATTCTTGTTGGCCTCGCAGCCGCAAATATTTACATCCATCCGGGAAGTAAGGAAATCTTCGCTCCAAATCCGCATTTTCCTGACCAGCGGGCGCTGATCCAGGTGGAATGACCAGGCATGACAAGTGTAGATCATCGGCAGATGCAGCTGCCTGGCGGCCCACCATAAATTCGAACAGGCCCTGGTGCCATGCGCATGCACAATATCGATACCCAGCCCCGCAATCAGGTTCTTCACCTTCTTCCAGATGCGGATATCAAACGGAGCCTCCGTATAAAGTACGTGAGTTTCAATTCCCTGTGCCCGAAGACGATCCACCATCGGGCCGTCCGTAAAAGACAGCACAACCGGTTCGAAATGCTCCCGGTCCAGATTCTCCACAAGTCCCAGAAGGTAACTCTCTCCTCCCCCAATCTTCCCTTGCCGTATACCTTCCAGGATACGAATCTTTTTCATGGCACAATCAATTTAACATTCTCGTTTTGCGTTAGACATTCTCTTTTTGCAATAACGCAGAAGGAGTGTTGGCAATTATCCAGAAATCCGTGGCAAAATTACAATTACTGGCATAGTCGATATCCATGCTGATCCGCTCTTCCACCGACATATCCTTGTTCCCGCGCTTCTTTACCTGCCAAAGTCCGGTTATCCCCGCAGGGGCCATGAACCGCGCGGCATACTCATCCGTCGTTAGCGTCACAGCCTCATACAAAGGCAAAGGCCGGTTGCCAACCAGGGACATATTTCCCAGCAGCACGTTGAACAGCTGCGGCAGCTCGTCCAGACTGGTATTGCGCAGGAAACCACCCACTTTGGTGATCCGGGGATCATTGCTGACCTTGAAGAACACCGGACCGCTGGTATTGGCATTGTATTGATTCAGATGCGTCAGTTCGTCCATCCGTTTGTCGGATCCCTGATACATCGTCCTGAACTTGAAGAAATTGAAGATCCTGTAGCCCCGGCCCGCCCGCTTGGCGACATAAAATACGGGGCCGCTCGATTCCAGCTTGATCGCCAGCGCAACCAGCAGGAACAACGGACTTAACAGAACAATAGCGATGGAAGAGACCAGGATGTCGAACGTCCGCTTGGACAAAAGGCCCAACCGCAGACTCCGCGCAGGAACATTTTCCTCGATCTGCGGCGCCACACCCTGCCGGGCTTTCTTCACCTTCCGTAAAAAACAGATCTTATCTTGCAGCGTAGCCTGATCGCAATGCTGCAGGAAAAGGATCTCATCCGGCCGGGCATAGGTCCTGTGCATGTCCAGTTCCCGCTCCGTCAGCCCGGAACCATCCAGAATAAATGGGATAGAATGAAGGACGGGATGCTGCCGGAGGAATTGCTTCAGCCCCCGGATCTCATTCAGATCGAACTTCGGCTCGCAAATGATCACCTCGGGAAGGATATTCTTCTCCCGCTCCAGGCTCCGCAGCAACTCAGCCTTGGTGTTCTCAATCCCCTCGGAAGCATATCCCCGCTTGTACATTTGCACCAGCTTGTCGATGTGAACGCTGTTCCTTCCAACATAGTAGAACCCACTATATTGGTAGGGACCCGCTGGTGCCGCTTGTGGTAAATAATAAGAACGAAAGGCGTAGCGGGGAGACATCCTTTGATTCTTCTCTACAGTTTGGGGTAAAAATAATAGATCCATACGTCAGGTTTACGGTTTCATATATACGGTGGTCCAGAAATAGTACACGGTGTTCACATGGAAACATTTAATATACTATCAAATCGTTAGTGTCTAATCTTTAGCTGGCATATGAAATACCCCTGTTCAACTCTCCACTGGTCACCATTCTTTCAATGGATCCCATCATTTCAACCGGATTGAACGGCTTCAGGAAATATTTCATGACACCATATTCATTACACTTGGCCTCAGTCTCCTGCTCGGGAAGACCAGACAGTACCAGCATCGGAATATCTCCATACATCCCGCTGGTAGATAATTGCTGTATTAGCTCCCAATTATCCATATCCGGCAGCTGGGGGTCAACTATGATCAGATCAGGTTGCGCCCGGTGAGACAAATAATACATTGCGGAATAGCCGTCAGGAACCGTGATCACCGAATAATCTCTTCCCAATACAGTCTGCAACAGAAAACGGATAGCTTTACTATCATCAACAGCCAAAATTTGCTTTTTCATTTACCAGTGTTCTTGTTTTAAGGTTAAGGCGAAACTTAATCTTTCTAGGATGATAAATGGAAACGACGGCTAACAAGGTATTGGCATCAAGAATTACTACGTTCGGTTCACAAGTAGGCTCGTAAATAGTGTGGATTGGATTGTAAATCTCTCGACAGGAACGATGGGAATTTCTAGGATTGGGAGTAAGTCAAAAGGTTTGCAAGCTTTGAGCTGGTTCCCGATATTCAGAGGATTTTGAATATGGCAGGCGTTATAGTTGCGTAAATTTACAAGTAGTTTTTCGATTATTCAAATTAATTTGGTGTTTATTTTTGATTGATGCCGCTAAATTGGGAGTTTTTCCCAAGCCTGCCAATACCCGAAAGATGGTATTTTCCGCCACGTATTTTTACGACCTCTCTTTTAGTTCTCAAATTGGGAAAAACCATCGCTATATACTTATTATTATAAATCAATAGGTGGTTGCCACCTTCATCGTCGCCATTTATCCACATTTCCACATTTCCACATTTTCTACCGGTGTTCCTCATAACGCTGCTCCTTCAACGCTGTTTGCAAAACCCGTGCCTCGCTCTCCGTCAACCGCTCCTCCCCATCTGCCGCAACCGCATCCTCCAGCTGCTCCATCGTTCTTATGCCCACCACCGCACTCGTCACGGCCTCCTGATCCATTACCCACCGGATCGCTATGCGCGCGGGCCGCTCCGCAACAGCTCTCTCCAGCCCCTTCCCGCTTACTGCCCCCCTCCCATTCCTCGCTTCCGCCGCTTCCCTCACCCGCTCTGCCGCCACCGCCATCTCCGCCGCTGAATGCCCCAGGTATCCCTCCGCCTTCTTCCCGGCCAGCAGTCCCTTTGCCACCGCTCCCCGCGCCAGCACCCCGATCCCCGCAGCTTTCAACTCCTTCAAACAACTCTCTTCCGGACGCCGGTCAGCCAAACTATACTGCATCATCACACTCACCATCCCGCTGCGCCGGATATATTCCCTGATCACATCAGGCCGGATCGACGACAATCCATAATACCGGATCTTTCCCTGCCGCTGCAGCAATTCGAACGCTCCGATCGTTTCATCGATCGGATCACCGATCGTCCCTCCATGCAGCTGGTACAAATCGATCCTGTCAGTCCGCAGGCGTTGCAGGCTGTCTTCCAGAGCCCGCACGATATAGTCCTTTCGCGGATTCCATTCCCAGCCGCTCCCGTCAGCACGCCACTGATTCCCTACCTTCGTGGCCAGTATCACCTGATCACGCTTCCCCTGCAGGATCCTGCCGATACAAACCTCGTTCAATCCCTTATCATAAAGATCTGCCGTATCAAAAAGATTAATGCCCCCTTCAATCGCCCGATGGATCAGCCTCTCCGTATCCGGGCCGCCTTCACCCAGCGACATACAGCCAAACCCCGCAACGCTGACCCGAAGTGTCGAACGGCCCAACAATTTATAATGCATACTCCGACTTGAATACTGGAAAACAAAAACGATACTGCAAATCCCGGACCACCCCAAAATTTCCCCGCAGACCACACGCATTCCCCAACCTATAACACCAACGGATTAAGCTCCGAAGCCGCCAGCCGCCCCGCCGGTAACCCCCCCAGCCAGTTATTCAGCTCATATACCTGCGCCTCATGGACCGGCTGCGCCACCCTCGCCCCATCCGCCATATAGGTAATGGTCATCATTTCCCGCCGCCGGTCCGACTCATTGGCGAGCGTATGATGCACCGTATTGCCGTAATGCCAGCTGGAATCACCCGCAAGCATACCCGCAGCAAAACTGAGCGGGAACTGATTTTCCCGGATATATTTCCGGTAAAGACTGTCGGGCTCCGAAGACAGCTTGGGATCGATGACGGTCCCGTATTTATGCGACCCCGTCGCAAATACGAACATCCCCATTTCGATGCTCTGATCCGTCAGCGCCATGGCCAGCGTGACCGTATCCGCCGAGTCCAACGGCCAGTAATATTGATCCTGATGCCAGTAGGTCGCCCGGCCGCCGGCATCCTTGAATAAAGCATGATCATGATAGATCCGCACATTGGCCACCCCAAGGAGATCCGCCGCCACCTTACCCAGCCGCTTGGACAAAACGAACTGCCTGATCCCCTCATCCACCCGCCACAGGTTCACCATTTGCCCGAAAGCCCGCCCATAAATCCCCCGCTCAGGCCCCTTCCGGCGCTCCCTGCTTTGCCGCTTTACCGCCTCTGCGATGAGCTGACGATACGCCGCAACTTCCACCGTGCTCAATAAGCCACGCACCAATACGTGCCCATTGTCACGGAATTCATCCCGCTGTGCGGTCGAGATCACCCGCAGCTCATCCAGCGGCGGTGTAGGTTTGGATCCAGCCATGCCGCCGTAAGTTAATAAAACCCCTGATTCTCAACCGTACAATATCTTGTATCGAAAGCATACACTCTGCGAGGACACAAAATTTTAAGCTGCTATCTATCAGCTGCTTGAGTAGCTGGCACAGGTTTGGTTGCCCGCAAGGGCGGCCTGGCGGCAAAAAGCAAAAATTATGTTTGGGATCTACCTGAAGTCGGCGCTCCGGAATCTGAACAGGAATAGGACTTATAGCCTCTTGAATATTCTCGGGCTTGCCACCGGCTTGGCCGCCTGCATCGTGATCCTGCTGTTCGCGTTCTACGAAAAGAGTTTCGACTCTATGCATTCCGGGAACATCTATCGGCTTAATGAATGGCAAACATTTACCAGCACGGGAATCACCCAAAAGGAAGCAGCTACGATGTTCCCCATGGGGCCAACGCTGAAGGCCGAATTCCCCGAAGTCCTGAACTACAGCCGCGTGGCTGTGAACGACCAATACGAGATGACCTATGGGTACAAAAGAATATTCTTCCCGGAAACCTATTTCGCGGATACCGCCTTTCTCCGGATGTTCAACTTCCCGCTCCTCAAAGGAGACCGGCAAACGGCGTTGCAAAAGCCCAACAGCATCGTGCTGACGGAATCGGCGGCTCGTGAATTATTCGGCAACGAGGATCCCATCGGAAAAATAGTTTCGCATTTCGGAGTGGATACCCTTCTTTTTACGGTAACAGGCATCCTGAAAGATCTGCCCCCTAACACGCAATTTCAGTTCAACGCCCTGCAATCTTTTAATACTATCTACAAGCCGGACTGGATCAATCGATGGGGCGCCCTTTGGTTGTTTACCTACCTGGAACTCGCGCCTAATACAGACGTCGCCGCACTGGAAAAGAAATTCCCCGATTATCTGAAAAAATACCAGGTTTCGGACCAACAAATCCATTACGGTCTGTTCCTCCTGCCTTTAAGGGACGTCCATGCCAATGCCGTCGATTTCATCGATGACGACATCAATTCTCAGAAATTCGATAAACGCTATACCGATATTTTCATAGGCGTCGGTCTCCTGGTGCTGCTCATCGCTTGCATTAATTACATGAACCTGTCGACCGCCCAGTCGGCGGAAAGAGGCAAAGAGGTCGGCATCCGTAAAACGATCGGCGCCATGCGCTGGCAGCTGGGCTTCCAGTTCCTCGTCGAGTCTGTGCTGGTATCCCTGATCGCACTGGCCCTTGCGCTTGGGTTGGTGAGAGGGGTGCTGCCCTATATCGATAACCTGAGCGGGCGGGATCTGAGCCCCATTTTCTCCATGCATCCCGGACTGCTGGCTTCCGTGTTCATCGGTACGGTCCTGCTTGGGGTTTTGTCGGGTTTGTATCCAGCCATTTACCTGTCTTCCTTTCGACCGTTAAAAATATTAAAAGGCGGGGGCGAAACGGGGAAGGAGAAAGGTACTTTTCGAAATATCCTGGTGATAACGCAATTCGCCAGCGCGGTCTTTCTGGTGACAGCTACTATTTTCGTCTTCAGGCAGCTAAATTATATGGTGAAGCAAGATCCCGGGTTTGACCGCGAGGAGGTCATCACCATACCTCTGCATGGAATTACCTCCGGTAAATATGCCTTGCTGAAACATGAACTGTCAGTCAGCCCGCTGGTAACAGGAGTGACAGGGGCGCAGGACCATTTAGGAGGTTTTCTGAATACGATGGGATTTGGGTTCTGGCCGGGCAACGCCCCGATGCGCGTACTGTTCACCCCCGGGATTTTCGTAGATCCCGATTATCTTACCCTTTTCAAGATCCCATTGGTGGCAGGCCGGAACTTCTCCGGGGATACATCCGCGTATAGGAACGAATTCCTGATCAACGAAACGCTGGCTGAAAAGCTATTGGAAAGCCAGCCCGGAAGACCGTTGTCCTGGCTGATCGGTAAACATTTTGGAGATGATACCCTGGGCACGATCGTCGGCATTACCAAAGACTTCAATTTTAATTCCCTTCACTATAAGATCGAACCGATGTTCCTGCTCGATCAAGGCTCAAGAGCATTCAACACGGTGTCTGTAAAAATTAACGGCCGGCAGGCCAGGCAGGCCATCGCGTTTATTGAGTCCATCTGGAAAAACGTTTTACCGGAGTACCCTTTCAGCTATCAGTTCCTCGACGATCACTTTAAGGAGCTGTACAGGACGGACAACCAGATCTCGCAGATAGTGGCAATCACGGCCGGCCTGGTCATCCTCATCTCCTGTCTGGGGCTGTTCGGGTTGGCCTCTTTTTCCGCGGAGAAGCGAACCAGGGAGATCGGGATCCGCAAGATCCTGGGCGCCTCCGTAAAGGATGTCGTTTTTCTCCTGTCCAAACATTTTATCCGGCTGGTGCTGATCTCCAATTTGATCGCCTGGCCGCTGGCCTGGTTGGCACTCAATCAGTGGATTCAAGGGTATGCTTATCGGGTTGCGATTAACTGGTGGGTATTCGTGCTGGCCGGCATAGCCGCGTTGCTGATCGCGCTGGCGACGGTGAGCTTCCATGCGATCCATGCGGCCTTATCAAACCCCGTAGAGGCGCTGCGTTCTGAATAGCCGGCAGCACCGGGCTCCAGTCCTTCCATGCCCTACCCCTGCAGCACCGGGTCCCAGTCCTTCCATACGGCCTCATACCCCTGCCGCCGGATCATCTCCGCAATATCGGCGGGACTGCGGTCATCATCGATCTCGAACTGCTCCAGCGACTCCGGATCAACAACGTACCCGCCCGGATTCGTCTTCGACCCCGCACTCATCGCCGTGATCCCTAGCCGGATCGCATGATCCCGAAAGACCGAACTTTCCCTCGTGGACAAAGACAGCTCGACCTCCCCATCCAATAAACGATAGGCGCAGATCAGCTGGATCAGCTCCCGGTCGCTCATTTCTACCTTGGGCTGCAGCCCATACGGCCGCGCCCTTTCCTCTCCCTCGAACGGTCTTAACCTCGGAAACGACAAGGAATATTTCGTCTTCCAGTACCTGCGCTCCAAATACTGTAAATGCAGTGCGGTAAACCAGCTGTCCGTCCGCCAATCCTCCAGCCCGATCAACACCCCCAGCCCGATCTTATGGATTCCCGCCTGCCCCAGCCGGTCCGGCGTTCCCAGCCGGTAACCGAAATTGGATTTCTTCCCTTTCAAATGATGCAGTCTATAATCCTCCCGGTTATATGTTTCCTGATAGACAAGCACGGTATTTAACCCATGCTCCATCAGCCGCGAATAATCCTCCCGGTCCAATGGCTGGACCTCCATCGAAATATGCGAAAAATGCTGCCTGACAATCTCCAACGCCTTTACAAAATAATCCACACCCACCGTATGATTGGCCTCACCGCTCACCAACAGCACATGCTCGTATCCCATCCCCCGGATCGCCTTCGCCTCCGTCAGCAATTCCCCCGGCGACAGCGTCCGCCGCCGGATCTTGTTATCATAGCTGAACCCGCAATAGGTGCAGATATTCTGACACTCATTGGAAAGATAAAGCGGAATATACAACTGGATCACCTTCCCAAATCGCTTTTGCGTGAGCCGGTGACTAAGCTGCGCCATCTCTTCCAGGTACGGCGCGGCCGCCGGCGAGATCAACGCCTTGAAATCTTCGAGATCCCGGTCCGCCCTCACCAACGCCCGCTCGACATCAGCCGCCGTCTTGCGATGGATGCTTTGCCTGACAGCCGCCCACTCATGCCGGTTAAAAATTTCTTCAAACATATTTGTCTATGCAAATTCAAATTTCCAAAATCGAGCACCCCGCGCTCGCTCAATCCGGGAATGCTCATTCAACCTCAATCCGGGAATGCTCATTCAACCCGGGAACACCCCTTAATCCAAAAACGCCGTCAACGGACTGCTCGCCACGGCCTGATCTGCCTCCGTCGCCAGCCTCGCCTCCCACGCCATCCGCCCGCACTCCACTGCCAGCTTGAACGCCCTGGCCATCCCTACCGGATCAGCGCTCGCCGCAATCGCGGTATTTACCAGTACCGCATCCGCCCCCATCTCCATCGCTTTCGCCGCATCGGAGGGAGCCCCGATCCCCGCATCCACCACAACCGGCACACGGCTCTGCGCGATAATGATCTCCAGGAAGTCGGCCGTCCTTAAGCCCTTATTGCTGCCGATGGGCGATCCAAGCGGCATCACCGCCGCAACCCCCACATCCTCCAGACGCTTGCACAGCACCGGATCGGCATGGATATACGGTAAGACAACGAACCCGCGCCTGACCAGCTCCTCGGCCGCAGCCAGCGTCTCTATCGGATCGGGCAGGAGCCATTTGGGGTCGGGATGGATCTCCAGTTTGAGCCAGTTCGTCCCCAACGCCTCCCGCGCCAGCTCGGCCGCAAACACCGCCTCCCGCGCACTCCGCACACCCGACGTATTTGGCAGCAAATGCAAATGAGGATGCCGTAAATGATACAGCAGGTCGTCATCGGCCCGTTGAACATCGACCCTGCGCAAGGCGA
>Ga0206851_1259_pt1 | contig 10610 bp, 7 predicted proteins | sample Alteio_BWOrgCont_13_FD_152904 | JGI IMG/M metagenome (GOLD analysis project Ga0206851, IMG submission 152904) | Enriched cells from forest soil in Barre Woods Harvard Forest LTER site, Petersham, Massachusetts, United States -... | ecosystem: Environmental > Terrestrial > Soil > Temperate forest > O... | reverse complement strand
CACTACCCGCCTATGGAACTGGAGAATGGAATTCAGGGAACCGTGAACCTCTCGTTTACCGTTTATAAAGACGGGCATATTGGCGACATCAAAGTGCTCCGTTCTGTAAAAGGCGGACCGAACTTCGATAAAGAAGCCAAACGTGTAATCGAAAAGATGCCGCCCTGGAAACCGGGTAAAATGAACGGTAAATCGGTAAACGTAACGTATAACTTGCCTGTTACTTTCAAGACTAATTAATTGTCTGGAATGCTCCCGGTTCGGTGATTGTTCCAGGTTAATGAAGGCATAGGCTAAGAAAAAAATCCCATGCTTCAAAAGATCTTTCAGTTGTTAAGTTTAGCAATGATCGGGATCTTTTGGGGTTTGGGATTTTTTCTGCTCTTTACCCATCTCTGGGACGATATCCTTCCCCAACCCAACCGTACAATTCTTATCTTTATACTCTTTATTTATGGAGCCTTCAGAGGTTACAGGGCCATAAAGAAGATGAGAGAAGACTAATGCAACGCTTCCGCAACTGACTAACGCATTCAAAAACCTGCACCATGAAACAGATCGTTTCGATTTTCGCCGTTGTGCTGATGCTTTTTGTAACCGGTTGTTCGTACGATTATAAAAACACCGATGGGCCTACCACCGGAAAGCTCCGTATCGGGATTGATGATTCGTATACGTTGATGATGGATTCGCAGGTCTATACCTTCGAGGCGCTTTATCAATACGCCAAGATCCTCCCAACCCTCGAACCTGAGGCCGATGTGGTCAGGGATCTGATGAACGACTCCATCAAAGCCGCACTCATTTCCCGCGATCTGACGGATGCCGAAAAATCAGTCTTCGTCAATAAACACCGCATTGTTACCACCACCAAGGTTGCCACCGACGGCATCGCACTCATCGTGAATCCCGAAAACCCCGATTCCAATTTCAGTATGGCCACCGTACAGGCACTGTTTGAAGGAAGAGATTCGCTGTGGAGTCAACTCACGAAAGATTCAAAACTGGGGAAAATAAATATCGTGTTTGATAACGACAGGAGCTGCAATGCCCGGACCATTTCGGAAACAATTCTCCACAAAAAACCATTCTCCAAAAACACCTTTGCCGTGAAGTCGAATGCCGAGGTGATCAATTACGTAAACAAAAATAAAAATGCAATCGGTGTCATCAGTGTAAGCTGGATCAGCGATATGCATGACCCTACCTCACAGGATTTTTTGAGCAAGATAAAAGTGGTCGGGCTGAGCGCCAAAGAAAACCCCGAACTGTCGGATTATAAAAAGCCGTATCAGGCCTGGATCTACGAAAAGACGTATCCCCTCATCCGCGATGTATTCTTTGTGAAAACCGGGTTGGAAGAAACCCTGGGCTCGGGCTTCGCCGCCTTTGTGGCCGGTGAAAAAGGACAGCTTATCATTCATAAAATGGGAATGGTGGCAGCAACAGCTCCTGTAAGAACAATTAAAATTTCGACTGAGTGATGATAGGATGCGCTTTGTATGATGGAACGCAGATTTTTAAGATGGATAGGATTAAAATAAGATAAAAACATTTTTCATCATAAAAGGCTTAAAAAACAGCCTTCCATCAACCAAAGATCTTTTACCCAATAAGCCAAATAAAACACATAAAGCAACAAACCACTACAACCAACACAAGCATGAGCAAATTATTTCAAAAATCGGTTCTCTGTCTTACTCTTTGCCTGCCTGGTTTTTTTCAGACCCAGGCCCAGACCTTGAAAGACGCCATTAAAATGACCGAAAGCGAGCGTTACGAAGCTGCTTCGGCTGCATTCAAAAAAATTATCAAGGGCGGAGATGACCAGAATGGGGATGTATGGTTTTATTATGGCGACAACTTTCTGAAATGGGAAGTACTCGATTCAGCCAAAATCATGTTTCAGAAAGGCATTGATACCCGTCCGAGCAACCCTTTAAGTTTTGCCGGTTTGGGCAGCGCTTCCTGGAAACAAGGAAATGCCGATGCAGCCAAACAAAACTTTTATAAAGCCACATCGCTTACTACCACACAAACCAAGGAACTGCCCAAAGATAAACAGGCTATGGTTTACCTTACCATAGCCGATGCCTATATGCAAGGACCGGTAAAAAACCTGACCGATGCCATCACCAATATCAATGCGGCGATGAAGCTCACGCCTCAGAACCCAGAAGTGTTCATCATGATGGGTGATTATTCCAAACTGAAAAATGTGACCGATGTTTCAGAAGCCATCAAGAACTACGAAAAGGCAGGCGATATGGACAAGACTTCTACCAAGGCTTTGTTACGTCAGGGCCAGATCTGGGTGGATGTGCAGGATTACGACGATGGTCTGAAATCATACAACCAGGCAGCGAAAATAGATTCAATGTTTGCACCGGTATACCGTTCACGTGGCGATCTCTACCTCCGTGCCGGAAAATACAAACAAGCCATTTCCGACTATCGGAAATACCTGGCCATGAACGACAGCCGTGCAGCCCGCGAACATTATGCCCGCGCCTTGTTCAACTCCAAAGACTATAAAACAACCATCAGCGAGATCAATGATATCCAGAAAAAGGATTCGTCGTTCATCGCCTTCTACCGTTTCCTCGGTTATTCGTATTATGAAACAGGCGATTTTGCCCCCGGTTTGATGAACATGGAGAAATTTTTCGTGAAAGAAAAACCAAGCGGAAAACCCGTGCTCATCGGCGAAGACTTTGCCTATTACGGAAAGCTGCTTTCCAAAACAGGCAACGATTCGGTTGGGTTAGAACAGGTCAAGAAAGCCATTGCCATGGATACAGCCAATGTTGAATACCTGGGCGATGTAGCCGGTATTTATTACAAGATGAAACGGTTTGCCGATGCGGCCACCTATTATACCCTGAAGATCAAAAAGAGCAAGAAGATAAACGTACGCGATTATACTTCGCTCGGTCAGGCCTATTACCAAACCAAGGACTATAAACGCGCCGATTCGGTCTTTTCTCTCACCACCGATACTTATCCTGTATACAGCAATGCCTGGAGGGCCAAATGCAACAACAACCTGGAAAAGGATGCCGAAAAGCCCGAAGGAAAGGCAAAGCCGTTCTATGAGTTGGTGATCAAGAACTCGGGCACAAATATAGACATCAACAAAAAAGACCTGATCCAGGCCTATGCCTATCTGGCCTTTTATTATGCATCGCAAAAAAGTTTTGATTGCTCAAAAGCAGCCCTCCTCAAATGGCTGGAACTCGACCCCACAAGCGACAAAGCCAAACTGGGGCTTGACAGCAAGGAAGTGAAGGCTGTCTTGGGAACTTGTGAGCTGATTACGAAGTCCTAGAATATTCTACTGGATGAATTGGAAAGGTTGTCTCTTATCGGGAGGCAGCCTTTTTTAATGGGTAAATATCAAAAATGGAGGAATTACGCTTGATCAGGGCCAAAAGCGCGTGGGGAATCATAAACTTCGGCCCGACCCGAGCCTGTGGGGTCAGTATTGATGCACCAAATCAATTCAAAGGACAAACAACCCCAGCGGGTAAATTATAATTCAATTACTTCTGCCCATACTTCCTCTCATACCGCTCATACAAAGCTTGCTGCTCATTGTACATATCCAGTTTTCGGCCCTGTATAAACGCAAATTCAACATGGTTGGTGCGCATATCCAATGCATCTCCTGAAGAGATAAACAGGGTGGCATCCTTGCCTGTTTCGATCGAGCCCGTTGTTTTGTCTATGCCCATGATCTTTGCCGCGTTGAGGGTGATGCTCATCAGGGCTTCTTCTTTTGATAAACCATAGGCAGCTGTGGTTCCGGCATTGAAGGCCAGGTTACGGTTCTGGTGGTATTCCTGATCGCCTTCCTGGTTGAGGCAATAGAGTATGCCGGCCTGGTGGAGTAGGTAGGGGGTTTTGAACGGGAGGTCTACATCGTCGTCGTTCTTGTCGGGCAGGCTGTGTACCCTGCCGAAGATGATGCTTACATTGTTTGTTTTGAGCAGGGGCGTCACCATCCACGAATCGATGCCCCCAACGATGCTCAGGTGTTTTACCCCATAGCGTTTTGCGAAATCAACGGTTTCGGTTATTTCTTTTACGCTATTGGCATGTACATAGAGGTTCTCCGTTCCGGTAAACAAATTGCGCATGGCTTCGAAACGCAGGTTCTTTTCTTCGGGTTTGTCGGTTTCTGCATAGGCTTTTGCATCGGCAAAGAACTTGTTCAGATCGGTTACCTGTTTTCCAAAATCGGTATTGGCAACGAGTGGGCCTGGTCCATCATCGGTCCAGGTGCGTGCGCTTTGTTTGGGCCAGCTCATGAACACCCCGTCGTTGAGTTTATAGGCCATATCCTCCCAGTTCCAACCATCAAGTGTGAGCACTGCCGAAGTACCGGCAATGATGCCTCCCTGGGGGGCAACCTGTGCCATCAGCACGCCGTTGGTGCGCATGGTAGGCAGGATCTTTGAATCGGAGTTGAATGATATCCCGGCGCGTACATTGGGGTTCATGCTGCCTGTTTCCCGCGAATCGATGGTTGCACGTACCGATTCTATCTCAATCAAGCCAAGCGTGGTGCTGGCTGCAATGAGCCCCGGATAGATCTGTTTGCCTGTAGCATCGATGATGGTATCATACGCATCCTTTGCCAGTTTAAGGATCGAAGCATCGGCCACCAGATCGATCTTTCCTTTCCGGAAACCGATGGCTGCGTTTTGAATTACTTGTCCGTTGCCCAGATGCGCGGTGCCTCCGGTGATGAGGATGCTTTTTGTCTGAGCCGGGGCAGGATATGGATTTTGTGCAGGTAGCAAACCCGTGCAAAAAAGCAGTGCGGCAGTGGTATGTTTCAGAAGAGGGTTCATCGGTATGTCTTTTTGTGTGTCAGGATCTGTTAGGGGCTTGTTTCGAATTGGTTAGTCGTTCAGATAGTCATTCTCTTCGTCATCGCAGGTATATAGCCGGGGCCGTTTGGGTTTGGGTTTTGTTACAGGCGCTCCTCCATTCTTTTCGGCAATCATTTCCTGGATAATGCGGGCCCGTTCTTTGAGGATGTCTTCGCGTAACAGCTTGTCCTCGTCAATGTCGTAGTAAACGGTTCCGTCGATGATGGTTTTTTCGGCTTTTGCATAGATAGAAAGCGGGTTGTCAGACCAGAGCACCACATCGGCATCCTTGCCGGGTTTGATGCTTCCCATTTTATCGTCGAGGTGCAGGAGTTTGGCCGGGTTGAGCGTAACGAATTTGAGGGCTTCTTCTTCGGGCACATTCCCATATTTTACTGCTTTGGCAGCTTCCTGGTTGAGGCGGCGGGCCATTTCGGCATCGTCAGAATTATAGGCAACAACCAAACCTGCATGGTACAGAATGGCGCCGTTGTAAGGGATGGCATCTTTTACTTCCATCTTATAGGCCCACCAGTCAGAAAAGCTGGAAGCGCCGATGTTGCGTTTCTTCATCTGGTCGGCTACTTTGTACCCTTCGAGGATATGCGTAAACGTGTTTACCTGGAAACCGAGCGAATCGCCCACATGCATCAGCATCATGATCTCGCTTTGAACGTAGGAGTGACAGGTGATGAAACGCTTTTTGTTGAGGATCTCAGCAATGGCATCGAGATCAAGATCACGACGCGGGGCCCCGGCTTTTACCTTGTCTTTTTCGGGAAGACTGGCAAAGGCTTTCATTTTCTGATCGTATTCTTTGGCACGAATAAAACAATCATAATACACCTGTTCTACACCCATGCGTGTTTGCGGAAAGCGTATGGTATTGAAATCGCCCCAGTTGCTTTGTTTTACATTTTCGCCAAGGGCGAATTTAATGAACCCGTCGGCACCTTTTATCTTCATCTCCTCGGGAGCCTTGCCCCAACGCAGTTTGATCAGGGCCGATTGTCCACCGATAGGATTTGCAGAGCCATGCAGCAATTGTGCGGCGGTAACACCGCCGGCAAGCTGACGGTAGATATTGATGTCTTCTGAATTTACCACATCGCCGATCCTTACTTCAGACGAAGAAGCTTTTGATCCTTCGTTCACCCCGTTGCTGATGGCAATATGCGAGTGTTCATCAATGATCCCGGCTGTAAGTTGTTTGCCGGTGCCGTCTATCACTTGTACATGAGCGCCAGCGGGCACATCGATGTTATCGGCAATGCGGCTGATCTTTCCTCCCGAAATAAGGACAGATTTGTTTTTTAGTATCCCATCCTTTTCGTTGGTCCAGACGGTTGTGTTTTTGATCAGGATATCTTCCTGTTTTTGATCTGCCGCTTTTTCGGTGGTTGTTTTCTTCTTGCCATAACCGGCAAAGGGGAAATACACATCCTCCAGTTTGGGCAAGGATTTCCTGACCGTATCTTTTTTTGCTGCTTCGGGTTTAAAGGGCTCTTTTAAGGTGGCTGTCCAGTCAATCCAGGCGCCGTCTGCAAGCTGGCCTTTTCCTGAGAGCAACAGCGGGTCTTCTGAAATGTTGCCTCCCAGACGTATGTTTCCCTGGCCCTTTAGTTCATACGAAATCGTAACGCTGTAACCTTTCTGGGTAAGTGCAGCGCTTACACCCACTTTTTGGGAGTCGGCCACGAAGAGTTGTCCTTTGGGTTTATCGAGATCGCCGGTTACTTTCAGTTTGTAGGTATTGTCGCCTGCTTTGAGGTCGTAGGTTCCACGCAGATCGGGCATTGCCGGATCGATCATCGTATAAGGATGACCGTTTACCCAGTTGGCAAACAGGATGTTTTTTTCGTCGAATACATTTCCGGAAGTGATGATGAAGTTGGCTACCATCCCTGCTTTCAGACTGCCCACTTTGTCGGCCATTCCAAGCATTTCGGCAGGGGCGGCAGTTAAAGCGCGTAATGCGCTCTTTTCGTCAAGCCCGTCTTGAATGGCTTTGCGAAGGTTTTTCCAAAAATCTTTTTTGTCTTTCAGATCGGCTGTGGTGAGGGCAAACGCGATTCCTCTTTTTGCAAAAGCGCCGGGGTTGAGCGGGGCCATCTCCCAATGTTTCATATCGGTGAGCGAAACAAGCGATGCATCGAACGGATCCTCTACATCAAAAGCCATGGGGTAATTCACCGGGAGGATAAATTTACTGGCTGTGGCCTGGATCTCATCCAGGCGCTGGTATTCATTACCGGCTCCCTTGATGATGTATTTCACCTTGAATTCGTCGGCAATCTTTGCAGCACGGAGGTCGCTCAGCTTATCGGTGCTTTCAAAGATCTGGGGCAGGGCTTGCTGGTTGTTAAACGCTTCGAGGCTCAGGTTGAATTCTTTTTTTGTCTTGACTGCTCCATACCAAAGCGCATCGTAATAGGTTTGACGGATCAAGGCGATGGCTCCCATGAGCGATTCGGGGTTACTTTGGGTTGAAGTACCCTTGTCGAACGAATAGCAGGCAGCCGTTTGTCCTTTCAGGATTTGTTCCTGATCGGGTCCATCGCCCAGCAACACAAATGTTGCGGTGCCGCGTACAATTCCATCTTTCTGAAGGGTAAGTACCGAACCAAAGCCTAAACGCCGGAGTTCGTCGGCTGCTTTTGAATCGGCAGTAAAGAGTTTATCGGCCTCTGTCTCGGGTTTTACCGCCTGGTTCCAGCCATACGCCCCCTTTTTAGCGCTTTCATACTGAGGAGAAAGGGCCATTCTTTTCCCCTTTTCGGGTTCGGCAACACCATAGCTGGTATAGGGGTCGATAAAAGAGGGGTAGATCGTTTTGCCCTTCATGTCATAAACCACTGCCTCCTTAGGCACTTTTACTACAGCCCCGGCTTCTACAATCAACCCGTCTTTAATAAGCAGGGTTGCATTGGCAAGGGTGGTCTGATAGTCGACCACCAGGTTGGCATTGGTAAATGCGTAGTAGTTATGGCTTTTGTTGAATGGGCCGTTTACGGGAAATGTTTCCTGCGAAAATGCAGCAAAACAGGTGCAAACTATCAGGGTGATCAGGGTGAGTCTTTTCATGGTATATGACGTATCTGGTAAAGCAAAACAAAAGTAGGTTTTTTTCAAGAGGCTGGTCTGGATCAGGGATGAACGGCTACAGGAGCATATTTTTAGTATTTTTGGGCTGACAAAAAACAAAAACAATATGTTTAACGCCCTTTTCCAGACCCATAAAGTATCGGTAATTATCTTTTTGCTGATCTACGTGATCAAAACAACGCTCTTGCTGCTCGACAAGAAAGAGGGTCTCGACAAATTCAAAAAAATAACCAAGGTGCCCGAGATGATTGTCAGCTTTTTGTTTCTCGCAACCGGCATCTACCTCATTACTCAAATACCCGAAATAAAAAGTTTCCTGATCATCAAACTGGTGGCTGTTGCCCTGGCAATACCCGTTGCAATTGTAGGGTTTAAAAAGAACAACAAGATGCTGGCCACGCTTTCGCTTGTATTGATCATCGGGGCTTATGGGCTTGCAGAGATGAGCAAGAAACAGAAATCGGCAAAGACCACGGAGCCAATGGAAACAACCATCGGCCCAGCTAAAGACTCGGCAACTGTTGCTGCCCCGACGGGCGCTACCGATCTGAACGGGTTTAATGTGGCCCGTGCCGGAAAACTGTTTAAGGATAATTGTTCATCCTGTCATGGCGATGATGGCAAGGCTGGCAAGGCCGGAGCAGCAGACCTCACGAAGTCTACCATGGATGCCATGGAAGCTAAGTCTATCGTAACCGATGGAAAGGGTTCTATGCCCGGTGTCGGCGAATCATTGCATACCGAAGAAATAAATGCAGTGGTGAATTATATCCAGTCGTTCAAACAGAAGAAATAGTGCCCGAATCCCCCCGCGATTGAACAAAGACAACGACACATCGCCCCAAACCGAACGGGCAGTCCTCATTGGTGTCATCAACCGAAAACAGGATGCCGAACAGGTACAGGAATACCTCGACGAACTTGCCTTTCTTACCGAAACAGCAGGGGTGTTGCCTGTGCACCGTTTTGTGCAACGGGTGGAGAAACCCGATCCCAGTACCTTTATCGGGTCGGGAAAGGTAAAGGAGATAGAACAATACATAAAGGAGAACAAGATAGACATCGTGGTGTTTGACGATGAATTGAGCCCTGCCCAGCAACGAAACATAGAAAAAGCCTTTCAGAAAAAGGTGCTCGACCGCAACCGCCTCATCCTCGATATTTTTGCACAACGTGCCCGTACAGCACATGCCAAGACACAGGTTGATCTGGCATTTTATCAATACATGCTCCCACGGCTTACCGGAATGTGGACCCACCTTGAACGGCAGCGCGGTGGAACGGGTACACGGGGAGGAGCAGGAGAAAAGGAAATAGAAACCGACCGTCGTATCGTTCGCGATAAGATTACGGCCCTGAAAGAGCAACTGCTTGTAATCGACAAACAGATGGCCACCCAGCGTAAGAACCGGGGAGACATGATACGTGTGGCGCTGGTGGGTTATACCAATGTGGGAAAATCAACGGTCATGAACCTGCTCAGTAAATCAGATGTATTTGCCGAGAATAAGTTGTTTGCAACACTCGACACGACGGTGCGTAAGGTGGTGATCGACAACCTTCCGTTCCTGCTTTCAGATACTGTTGGGTTCATCCGCAAACTGCCACACCATCTGGTAGAATCATTTAAATCGACCCTCGATGAAGTACGCGAAGCCGATGTCTTGATACACGTGGTGGATATTTCCCATCCCAAATTCGAGGATCAGTTTCGCGTGGTAAACGAAACACTGGCTGAGTTAAAGGCCAATGATAAACCGACCATCCTTCTCTTCAATAAAATAGACGCCTTCACCTATATACACAAGGAAGAAGACGATCTGACCCCGGCCACACACAAGAACCACAGCCTGGCTGATCTTAAACGGAGCTGGATGAGCAAGATGGCCTACCCTTGTTTATTTATCTCCGCATCGAAAAAGGAGAATGTAGATGAGCTGCGCAAGACCTTGTATGAGATGGTTAAGAAGCTGCATGTGAAGCAGTATCCGCACAATAAATTCCTGTATTAAATAGGGTTCACTCAAACACCTCCAACCATCACCGTGGTTGACGACGATACCCTCTACATGCACTCCCGGGTAGTAGTTGGTCTTCCCGAAAAACAGACCCCACTCTTAGAGAGCCAGATCCAGTATATCCTCATTTATCCTTACTGGAATGTGCCAAACAGCATTGCAACCAAAGAAATGCTCCCGATCCTGAAGCGCGACACGAGCTATCTGCGAAAAAAGAATTTTGATGTGCTCGATTGGAACAACCACATCCTGGATGCGTCAAAAATTAACTGGAAACAGTATTCAGAAAAGTATCTCCCATTCAGGTTCCGTCAGCGCGAAGGAGAAGACAATTCACTGGGCATCATGAAATTTAATTTCAACAATAAATACGGCGTCTACCTGCACGACACCAACTCCAAACGTTATTTCAAACGCGATGTCCGTGCACTAAGCCATGGCTGTATGCGTTTGGAAAACTATATGGATCTGGCAAAATACCTGATACGGCTCGACAGCGTGAAATACCCGGTCGACTCCCTGCTTACCGACATCCTGCGCGAACAACAGAAACAGGTGAATCTTAAAAAACCAATTCCGATTTATACCAAATACTTTACGGCCCGGGTGA
>Ga0206851_1226_pt2 | contig 10630 bp, 7 predicted proteins | sample Alteio_BWOrgCont_13_FD_152904 | JGI IMG/M metagenome (GOLD analysis project Ga0206851, IMG submission 152904) | Enriched cells from forest soil in Barre Woods Harvard Forest LTER site, Petersham, Massachusetts, United States -... | ecosystem: Environmental > Terrestrial > Soil > Temperate forest > O... | reverse complement strand
ATAATCGGCGCGGAAGTGGGCGGTGCGGTGAAAAATGTTATAGCTATCGCCTGCGGCATTGCTATGGGCAAAGACTACGGCGAAAATGCCCGTGCTGCGCTCATCACCAGGGGACTAGCTGAAACCATGCGGCTGGCTGTGAAACTCGGCGGGAAGCCCGGAACCCTGATGGGGCTCAGCGGAATCGGCGATATGGTTCTTACCTGCTCATCTTTGAAATCGCGTAATATGTCTCTGGGCTATGAACTCGGCAAAGGCGGAAATCTGCAAAAAATCCTTAAAAATCGGGGGCATAAGGTAACGGAAGGGGTGGCGAGTAGCAGGTCAATAGCCATGCTTGCCAAAAAACTTAAGCTAGAAATGCCGATTTCTGCCGCGGTTTATGCTATACTGCATGAAGGGGCAGATATTGATAAGGCAGTTTCCGCGCTGCTTGAGCGAAGCCCGAAGGAGGAGTTCTAGGTGCCGATAATTATACCACCGAATGATTTTGCCCGTGATCCCGGAGCGGAAAATTTGCTTTCCATGTTCCGGCTACTGATGAGCGATGTTTTTTCGGCTGATGGGGAAATTTGCTTAGGGCTGGAAGGAATTGCTGGTGGATTTAAATTTCGTGACCGCATAATAAATCCCATAGTGCAGGAATATTTCGCTAATGCTTTTGCCAGTGCACAGATGATCACCGATAATTGCGCGGTGATGAATGCGGTGGGTCGCCTGCCGCCGCTGCATCCGCTGGCGGAATCGGGTGATATCCCGGCATTTTTCCGCAAAGCTTTGGCCCGTTCGATATTGGATTGCCATCGCGGCGTATTGGAATTAAACGGGCTTTCCAAGGAGCTGCTGGAAGAGACTAAGGGGAGAGTTTCGGAAGAGCGGGATATAAATATAGATGAACTTTGCGGGCGGGTGAGCGATGGTTATACTTTGAGTGTCACCATCAATCGGCAATTAGAACCAACCCTGGCCCATGTGCTTGATAAAACCATCGGCCTGCGCGGGGCATAACGGTATTTCTTAAGGGCTAGTCCAGTTATTTTGGTGGTGGAGGAGGAGATTGAGGTACAGCCTGCTCTGAAAGTTGCTCCTTTGCTTTTTTTATAGCATCCCTCAAGGCTCCAGCAACCTCATATCTTTCACGGGAAGTAGCATGCTCCATAAGAGTTTTTCCGTTGATATAGGCATCAGGTACCGCCCCATCACGGATAAGTTGAACAACTTTTTCCCTGCCACCCTCTTCAATGCCGTCAATTACCTGAAACACTAGAATAGTTGCTTCTATAACCTCGCCAAGCCTTTTAACGTTGGCATTGCCCGCAGAGCCACGTTTTGTGCTTGCCGCCATCTCTAAAAGTTGTGCATCGGAAAGTTTACCTTTTCTAAGATCTTTTTCAATAAAACCAGCTAGATCTTTTGCTGCCTCGTGTAGTAAATCTCCGGCCTTTATCTTATCTAACTCCAAATCAACCCGTTCACGGAAACTCTCTAAAACTGGTTGCGTTTCTGGAAAAGCGGTGAGCATAATTTTCCTTATATCAAATAGCTTGTCCGGACCTTCCCAATTTGCATCCATAAAAAGAAGTTTTGCCATCGCTGCATTTATTATGCTGAGGTAAATGCCATCATCAGGAGGTATTTCTCCCGCTTTTATTCTTTCGTAATACTCCAATGGTATCTCCAGGCCATCAGCATCAAGGTGCTTTTCCTTTATATAATTCAGTGTGGTTGTTTTTAGCCACGGGCCAAAACCACTTTTTTTTGATTCTATTTTTCTCATAAACCGTTGACCTGCTTCTTCTGCTGCCACAGAATCTCCAGATTCTTCAATACTTACTATAGCTTCAATTTCATCAAATATATCCACCCCATTAAGCGAAAGGTAGCGCAGTAAAAGCGCCTGCATCATTAATTTCTGGGCATTTGTGGCAAGGGCCGAAATTTGGTCATTGGTCGTTACCGCTTCTAATGTAGAGTTGGCATGGTCAACCTCAGTAAGCCATTCATATTTATCAACCCCCGATGCTCTTCTATAGGTACCAAGGAAGGGGAACGCTTTAGCAAAAGTTTTAAACATGTCAGAGAAGGTTGGCTCATATTCAGGATGTAGAAGATCTTCCATCAGTTCATCTTTTCCTCCCACCCTAACCAGCAGCAGCATCCCCAAAGATAAAGGGCTATTCACATCTCTGTTTGCTGCTTTCTGGGCATCTACTTGTCTGCTATTTGAGAAACCTAAATAATGATCTAGGTAATGAATTATTTCCTCGCTTATAGTACGCACTAGGTTCCACTCGTCATATTCCCTAATTAATTGTGTTTTCAACGCTATAGAGAATTGATCCGGACGGCTCTGGCCCAGAGTATTTTCGTTGCCGCCAACAATTTCTTCTATTGAGATAACGCCATTGATGCGATCAAATAGCTCAGCATATTGTGGCCGCACCTTGGCTATACCAGCAAGTATTTTTGCTTCTAATTCTGCTTGTCCCGCCTCTGGAACTCCTGAATTAGACCAGTCAATGAACATATCAATCCATTTTACTTAAAATAATAAATTACCGCCGAATGCTTTCTCAAATCCCCAATTCTTCCTGGTTTCCAGGGATTACTCTTTCCTTTGGGAGAAAAATGCTGACCTTGGTGCCAACGCCTTCCAGGCTTTCTAGTTTTAAGCTTCCACCATGCAGCTCGGCCAGCATCTTGCACAATGGTAGGCCAAGACCGGTTCCGCCATCATGGGTGTGGTTATGTACCTGGCCGAATACCGAGAGCGCTTTCGGTATATCCTCCTCTGCCATGCCAATCCCGGTATCGGCAACTGCCATGACAAAACCACCTTCGTTGCCGATGAATGCGTTTATATTTATGTTACCACCCTTACCGGTGAATTTCAGCGAGTTAGATACGAGATTCAATAATATCTGTTTTATTTTCCGTTCATCGGCGCGGATTTTCGGAAGATTGTTTGAGATATTAGTGATGATTCTTATTTCATCAGCCTTAGCTTTTTCAGCAAAGATGCGAGTTACCTCCGCCACCAACAGCGACATTTCAATCTGACTCTCCTTGATCTGCATGCGCCCAGCCTCACCGCGCGAAAATTCCAAGATATCGTTGATCAAATCAAGCAGGTGATGACCACAAAGGGTTACGTCTTTAATGCGGTCGGCCTGCTTTTCGTTTAAGGGCCCGAAATATCCGCCTTGCAGCATTTCGGAAAACCCGATGATGGCGTTTAGCGGTGTTCTAAGTTCGTGGCTCATATTGGCAAGGAATTCCGATTTGGCCTGGCTGGCGGTGATAGCAGCTTTTTCCGATTTTTCGACACGCCCCATCTGGCCCGACATCGCGGTTGCAAAATAACAAATCACCCCGGCAAATGCGGTGAATATCAATATAAATATGATGCCCTGCATAAGGGATTGCCGCCAACCAGCGAATATATCGCCGCCATAAGCCACGGTTGCGATGGCGATATGCAGATTGGGAATGGATTTCGTAGCGTAGATGCGGAAAATTCCATCCGGGTTATCGCGGTCTACCACCGATGTAACCTTAGGTGTTATTGTGGCTGCGCTTGATGGAGTGAGCATTTTTTTAACGAAACCTTCTTCCGAACCGTCCAGCATGTTGATTAGAAACCGGCTTTCCTGTCCATTTTCATAAAAAAGCGCCATTTTTTCATCTTTGCCGGTCGTGACGGAATTAAAGAAACCTGTTAGGTATTTGTTATCGATCAGCGCTAGCACTACCCCACCGAAAGTACCGTTTATCTTGGTGATTCTGCGGCTCATCATCACCAGTCCGCGGTCACTTATCCATTTATCCTTAGAGACATCGAAATAAACATCCTGGTCGCCTACTTCTTTGTGGATATAGAATATTTCCTTATCAGCGATTGATTCCTTACCCTCGAACCAGGTTTCATAGCCTTTCTTTCGGTAAATTAATTTTATCTGGCCGTTTTCATCGGCAAGTAGCATCGCAGAAATTTGGGGTGTTTCATCAACCCAGAGCATGAAGTTGTTATAGGTGTCTTCACTTAGGTTGTTACCAAACAGGGCGTTGAAATATTGCCGTTCGACGGCACGGCGCACCGTCAAATCAGCGGCCAGAAAGGTAAGTTCCACATGGTCAGAAAGGATATTGGTGAGACGTTCGGAATGGCCCTTCCCCGCCTCTATAGCCTTTTGGTGGCCGGAAACCGAATGATAGCCTATAATCGCGCAGTTCAGCAAGATTATGATCCCGCTTAAGATGATCAATAGCTTGCTTATCGGCAGTTTTTTATGATCGTAGAAAATCACCTTACATTCCTTGGAAACGAATTTTAGTATGAATAATTCTGGAAAATATAGTAAACCCTACTATTAAACAGGAAAATAGTTAAGAAAAGGTTAATATAACGCAGTTTTTGTAAAATAAATGGTCTCAAGAGTAAAAACCGTTGCATTTCAAGGGATTGAGGCGGTAGAAATCGATGTCCAAGTGCATCTTTCTCCGGGATTACCCTCTTTCAACATCGTGGGGCTCCCTGATAAAGCAGTAGCGGAAAGCCGCGAACGGGTGCGGAGTGCCTTGCATTCCATCGGCCTTGCTGCCCCGGCCAAGCGGGTGACGGTGAATCTTGCCCCCGCTGATATGCAAAAGGAAGGCAGCCATTTTGACCTAGCCATCGCTCTTGGCCTACTCTGTGAGATGCAAGTGGTGCAGCAATATATGCTGGATAGTTATATTGCTATGGGGGAATTAGCTCTGGACGGCGGCCTTGGCCCGATATCTGGGGTAATCCCGGCGGCGATAGCGGCGTCTAGCAGCGGCCGAGGTGTCATCTGCCCGAAATATAACGGCCCAGAAGCAATGTGGGCAGGGGAGATCGAGGTGCTGGCACCCCCTCACCTACTCTCCATCATTAATCATTTTAAAGGCAGCCAATTCATAACTCCACCGGTGAGGCCGGAGCCAGTGAATGATACTTCGCCATATCCTGATCTTTCCGGCATCGTTGGCCAGGAAACGGCGAAGCGTGCTCTGGAAATCGCCGCATCCGGTGGACATAATATTCTGATGGTAGGCCCGCCCGGTTCCGGGAAGTCGATGTTAGCCCGGGCTTTAAGCGGAATTTTACCACCGCTGGCGCCAAAAGAAATCCTCGAAGTAAGTATGATAGGCTCAATCGCCGGAACTATCCGTGAGGGCCGGATTTCCGGGCATCGTCCGTTCCGCGATCCGCATCATTCCTGTTCGATGGCAGCAATGGTCGGCGGCGGAGTGCGTGCCAAACCCGGGGAAGTAACACTTTCGCATAACGGCGTTTTATTTTTGGATGAATTGCCAGAATTTCCACGCCAGGTTTTGGATTCTCTGCGTCAGCCGGTGGAGAATGGCGAGGTAACAGTATCGCGTGCTAATTCGCACGTCACCTATCCTGCCAATTTCCAGCTGGTAGCAGCGATGAACCCCTGCCGCTGCGGCCATTTGAGTGATGCGGCGAAAGCTTGTGGCAAGGCGCCTAAATGCGCCAGCGATTACCAATCCCGCATCTCCGGCCCGTTATTCGATAGGATAGATATGAACATTGATGTCCCCGCCGTGGAAATCAAGCAAATCCAGGCCAAGCAGGGAACATTGGAACCGAGCAGCAAAGTTGCCGAACGGGTGAAAAAAGTCCGCGATATGCAAACCGAGCGTTATAAAGATAGCAATACCCGCAACAATGCTGATCTGGAGGGCATTCTGCTACAAAAATTCTGCGCACTCGATGATGAGTGTCAGGAATTGCTCGTCCGCGCCGCTCAAGCATCGGGAATTTCCATGCGCTCATACAATCGTACCCTAAAAGTCGCCCGCACCATCGCCGATATGGAAGGTGCGGGATTCATCGCAAAGCCGCATTTGGCCGAGGCGATAGGATATAACCGGCGGATGGTGGCGTAATAATGTCTACGATTTTTGCCGAATCAACCGCTAGGGGAAAGGCGGGAATAGCGGTAATCCGCATTTCTGGTTCGGGTGCAGGTAAGGCATTGCTGAAATTGGGCATAAAGAAAATTCCGCAGCCGCGCCGCGCAGTTGTGGCCAAAATTTATGGCGGCAGCGAATTAATCGACTCTGCCCTGATCCTCTGGATGCCAGCGCCACACAGCTTCACCGGCGAGGATGTGGCGGAAATACATCTGCATGGCAGCCGTGCCACAGTGAATATTTTATCAAAGACATTATTGGATATGGGCCTTACGCCAGCCGAGCCGGGCGAATTCACCAGACGCGCGCTGATGAACGGCAAAATGGATTTAACCGAGGCTGAAGGCTTGGCCGATTTGATCGACGCCGAGACCCGCGCGCAAGCTAAACAGGCCGTCCGCCAGATGCAGGGTGAACTCGGGAATTTATACGAAAGCTGGCGGGAGAAAATCATCCAGGCCTTGGCCCATATCGAAGCCTATATTGATTTCCCAGATGAAGACCTACCTCCCGCTTTGATCCAGGATTTTATCAAGAAAATCAAAGAGTTATCGGGCTCAATTTCCGCGCATTTGGATGATAATAAACGCGGGGAAATCATCCGGCGTGGTTTTCATGTCGCCATCGTTGGCGCACCCAACGTCGGCAAATCAACGCTTCTGAATTGGCTGGCCAGGCGGGATATCGCGATTGTTTCCGCCATTCCCGGCACCACCCGGGACGTGATCGAAGTAAACCTCGATCTCGCCGGTTTCCCCGTCACCATCGCCGATACCGCTGGAATCCGTGAATCTAAGGACGCAATAGAAATCGAAGGCGTCCGCCGCGCTAGGCTCCGTGCCGAAGAATCCGATATGAAAATCGTCATGCTAGATGCCGCCGAGGCACCGGATTTCAATAAGGAATCGCTGGGGTTGATTGACGAGAATAGTTTGGTGGTGGTGAATAAGTGCGATTTGTCACCCCGGCGGAAGCCGGGGTCTGGGAAGCCTCAGATACCGGCTTCCGCCGGTATGACGCCGATTGAAATTTCTCTCAAAAACCAAACCGGGCTTGATGAATTGCTCTCAGCAATCACAAAAATATTGGAGCAGCGTTTGGCTCCTTCCGATGCACCGCAAATCACCCGTGAGCGGCATCGCGCATTATTATCCGAAGCCCTCACCCATCTGCAAAACCTCGAAAATCCAGCGATATTCAAAACTACAGAACTCGCTGCTGAAAACCTCCGTGCTGCTGCCACCGCCATTGGCAAAATCACCGGGCGGATAGATTTAGAAGAAGTGCTGGATGAACTGTTTAAGAGTTTTTGTATCGGGAAGTGAATTATTCTCCTCTCTCTATCCGTCGCGCCGCCCTTTCGCCATCCCTAACCATTTTATATTGTGCGCGGTTCATATAGAGGGCTGAATATGCTTCTAGGGGCAAGGCTTCCTCATCGGCTATTAAAGTACGTTCCCCTATGCGATCTTCATCGTTACATACCTTTTCGCGATATTTCCTGGCTATAGCATGAAATACGGCGCCCAGGATGCTGGGCGTGTTCCCGGGCCTATATGGTTCGTCAAATGGTATCATCATGTCGGTTTCTTCTATTATTGGCTGACCTCTAAATTCTTGGTTTTGCGGCCTGGTGGTTCTTTGCGGAAAAGGAGGAAAGTATGGAGGAGGCATTCCTAACCGGCCTTCTATTTCACGTATTTTAGACCCTATAAGACTTATGCTGGCAAGAAATTCATTTGGAATAGAGAATTCCAATCCCCTGTCAGTTTCTTGTAAATTAAAAATCTCGCCGCCCCAGCCACAGTTATTTATTTCTTCCACCCCGTTTAATAATAGCCTCATATAACTTTCGTTACCTTCATGAAATCCAAGAATCTCCATATATATCCGCGTCTCATTTAACTCCAATAAATACGCCCCGGCGATAAGGGCGAATGTGGCGTAGGCATCATCGAATCCATCCTTTGTTTCTACCTGGAACGGAAATCTATCGACAGTTTTATTTCCCGTCTGAATTATGGTTGCCGTAACCGCCTTTTCCGCATTTCCAAACGTACTGGCCATGGATTCTGTATATCACAAAAAGGTATGTAACGATGAAGGTTAATAATTCGTTAAGCCTTGTTCGTGAGAGGTTTTGATGCTATATAATGCGCCTTCTTATAGGAATAATAGTTAATTTTTCTTAACACTTTTGTAACATGTTTCACGTGAAACATTTTTGCTGATATGCGGAAATACAGTGTAATAGCCATTGGCGGCGGGCATGCAGGTACGGAAGCGGCTGGCGCTGCGGCGCGCGCCGGGGTGAGCACCTTACTCGTCACCCAATCCCTGGAGAAAATCGGGGAGATGAGCTGCAATCCGGCAATCGGCGGCATTGCTAAGGGCACGCTGGTCCGCGAGATCGACGCACTGGACGGCGTGATGGGCCGCGCCATTGACCGCGCCGGAATCCATTACAAAATGTTGAACCGCAGCAAAGGCCCCGCCGTCTGGGGCCCGCGCGCCCAGGCCGATCGCAAATTATACCGCGCCGCCGTGCAGGACATTTTGCATAATCAACCAAACCTGGAGATTATGGCCGCATCCGTCGAATCACTCATCATCAAGGATGGCCATGTTCGCGGCGTTATCATCGATTCCGGCGAGGAAATCCTGGCTGATAGCGTCATCCTCACCACCGGGACGTTCCTGAACGGACTGATCCATATCGGCGAGAAAAAAATCTCGGCGGGTCGGGTGAATGAACCGCCATCCATCGGGCTTGCAGGTTCCATCAAAAAATGCGGGTTCGATATGGGTCGCCTGAAAACCGGCACCCCTCCCCGTCTTGATGGAAAAACGATAGATTGGTCGTCACTCGAAAAACAACCGGGTGATAACCCCCCTACCCCGTTCTCATATATGACTGCGGCTGTGACCGTTCAGCAAATCCCGTGTTATATCACCGCAACCAGCGTCGCCACGCATGAATTGATCCGCGCCAACGTCCACCGCTCGCCGATGTATTCCGGCCAGATCGAATCCATCGGCCCACGGTACTGCCCGTCGATTGAGGATAAAATCGTGCGGTTTGCCGATAAGGCTCGTCACCAGATTTTCCTGGAACCGGAAGGTCTGGACGATGATACGGTCTACCCGAACGGGATTTCCACATCATTGCCGGAAGAAGTTCAGCTGGGAATTTTGAAAACGATTCCGGGACTCGAAAACGCGCGGATGATTCGCCCAGGCTATGCCATCGAATATGATTATGTTGATCCGCGGGAATTGAAACCGACGTTGGAAACCAAAAAAATTGCCGGTCTCTACCTGGCGGGCCAAATCAACGGAACTACGGGATATGAAGAAGCTGGTGGCCAGGGAATTATTGCTGGAATCAACGCCGCGCTCTCGGGGAAGAAATTCACCCTCGACCGGTCAGAATCATATATTGGTGTGATGATTGATGATTTGATCACACTCGGCACCCGCGAGCCATATCGTATGTTCACTAGCCGCGCCGAATACCGCCTCTCCATCCGTGCCGATAACGCCGATCTGCGGCTGACGCAAAAAGGTATTGAGTCTGGAGTTGTGGGTAGAGAGCGGGCAAAAGTTTTTGCAGGTAAAATTGCCGAACTTGCCAATGCGCGGGCGACAATGAAATCACTCACCCTCACTCCAAACGCAGCGAAGAAATTCGGGCTGGCGGTAAATCATGACGGTGTGGCACGCGACGCAGCCGCCCTACTCTCTTATCCCGGGATTGATTTTACCAAGCTCAAATCCATCTGGCCGGAGCTTTCGGAATTTAAGGCCGAAACTATAGAACAATTAGAAATTGACGCGCTATATTCCGGCTATCTCGAACGCCAGGAAGCCGATATAAAATCATTCCGCAAGGATGAATCCCTCATTATCCCAGCGGATTTGGATTACGATTCGATCAATAGTTTTTCCAATGAAGTGCGTGATAAATTAAAGAAAACTAGGCCCGCTACCATCGGAGCTGCGGCACGCATCCCGGGCATGACTCCTGCAGCCGTTACAATTTTACTGGTGCATATAAAGAAGCTGGAACGGGCTGCTTAACCATTATATTGTCTTCTCCATTAAGAGAATGACATGACCCAGAATAATCAAAAGCTTCAAACCTATCAAACCCTCCTCCTAAAATGGAATCAGAAAATAAACCTGATAGGGCAGGGGACGGAGAGTGATTTCCGGCGACGGCATATAGATGACTCTCTGCAAGTTTGTGAATATATTCCTAAGACTGTAAAAACCTTAGCTGATTTTGGATCTGGTGCTGGATTGCCAGGGTTGATTATCGCTACTGCGAAGCCGGAAATTCAGGTTTACCTGATCGAATCCGATTCTCGGAAATGTGCGTTTTTGCAGGAAGCAAAAGCACAACTTAAACTTTCCAACATCATTATCCGTAATGAAAGGATAGAAAAAATTCTGGATTTAAAACCAGATATAATCACCGCACGCGCTTTTTCTGATTTGAAAACGTTCCTGGAGAGGGCACTAAATTTTCAATCAAAGAACTGTTTGAATATTTTATTAAAAGGTAGTAACGTCGATTCCGAAATCGAAACTGCCAAGAAATTTTATGACTTTAAACACGAAATTCATAAAAGCACCACCGACGAATCAGGAAAAATTCTTCTCA
>Ga0206851_1258_pt1 | contig 10761 bp, 8 predicted proteins | sample Alteio_BWOrgCont_13_FD_152904 | JGI IMG/M metagenome (GOLD analysis project Ga0206851, IMG submission 152904) | Enriched cells from forest soil in Barre Woods Harvard Forest LTER site, Petersham, Massachusetts, United States -... | ecosystem: Environmental > Terrestrial > Soil > Temperate forest > O... | reverse complement strand
GACATGCCCGACTTGCGGTGATCGATCTGTCTCCTGAAGCAAATCAACCCATGCAGAATGCGGATGAAGACATCTGCATTACCTTCAATGGCGAGATATATAACTTTCTGGCACTCCGCGCAGACCTCGAGACACGCGGCCATCGCTTTCGGACACGTTCCGATACCGAAGTCATCCTGGCCGGCTATCGAGAATGGGGTGATGACATAGTTGATCGGCTGCGTGGCATGTTCGCGTTTGCGCTATGGGATACACGGCGTCAAAGGATGCTGTTGGCTCGCGATCCCATCGGCGAGAAGCCACTGGTCTATGGCGAGTTTGCACAGGGGCTGCTCTTCGGATCCGCCATCAGAGCTCTGATGACCAAAATCCGGTGATGCCGCACATTGTCCGATTAACCCCAGCCCCGATTCAAATTTGACGCTTTCGCCCGAACAACACAGTCAGCCAAATGATCAAGAGCGGGACGAAAAGCTGCTTGAGTGGCGTCGATATGATTTGGGACAGATCTTGGCGCAGGCTTGTCATGGCGATGGGAATGAGATTTGCATAGAAAATGAGGCCAATTGCACTGCCTGCTGCCCATCGATAGCTCTCTCTCAAGGCCAGTCCCAAAAGAACAGAAATGATGATGGCGCCAACTGAACCGAAATCGAGATAGCCGGTGCAAATCAGGCAAAAGCCAACGCCTGAACCGTCAAGCAACCCTTCGAGTTGCACCCATGAATTGAACAAAAATCCGCTGTTCTGTGCAGTTGCTCCAATGCCCGTCGCTGTGTCTTGGAGAAAACCCAGAGAAAAGGCTCGGCCCAGATCGCCAAGGGCGGCAGAACCGAAGCGATAAGGGTAGGTGCTCGGAACGAGATCGAGCAGGGTGTTAAGATTGTCCGCCACAGTCGTCGGTTCTGATCCGAGCAAAGTGAGGAGGATCGTCTTGAAGGTCCTCGACAAAATGCCTTCGTATGCGAGCCAGTAATTGAAATCGTCGGTGCCATAGAAATCCAGAGTCGACTGCACAACGTCCTGTCCCATGAGGGAGGCCGTGATGAAGAGCTTGAGACCGCCAAGCAGCGTGTTGAGTGCAAGGGCAGTCACGCCAATGGTCGCCAAAGCCCGGAATCGGACACGATAAAAGGCAGCGAAAACAATGAACGCGGTAATGCAGAGGTAATAGATGCCGTACCGTTGGCCGGCGAAACCAATGACGAGAAAGTAGAAGACTGCAAAGGGCAAAAAAATTCGCCAAGCAGTCGAGATCTGCTTTTGCCATATGGCGTGAAGCAGCAGGAGAGACACGCCGATATTCAAGGCGCTGAAGTACGACAGTCGGGCTAATATACCGCCTTCAGAGACAATCGTTTCCTTCGTCGCGAGGTCGCCTAGGAAGGGCGAAAGGCTTGAGAGCGCGCAGAGTGGCAGGAAAATCGCAATAACAACCTTGGCGCCAGCCAAAAAGGGAGATGGATCTATTTCCCGCACGCGCGTCATCGAGAGACGTGTTGGCCAAATCACAAGATAGACCACCGTGAACGACACATAGAGAATCTGCAACGCATCGGCTGCGCGGTAGAGCGGCCGCGGAAACAGATCAAACTCGGAAAGCAGAGGGGCGGCGATGGCATACAGCATCATGCCCGTGCCGAAAATCGTATAAGGGTGAAGCGGATCCCATCTAACCGCGAAGCCACCACCCAGCCAGACGATGATGATCGCCGCTATGAGCGCAGATGGCACGCTTGAGAACGCCATCACGATAAAAATGCTGGCGGCCAATGGTGCAAAGAGGAGCACTGGGTTGCATTCGATGCGCTCCACTCCTTGCGGCGGGTCGGTTTGTTCGATTAAGGCCATGTTGCCTGGGTGCTTCGCGTCCTTTTGATCCAATCAGCAGACATCAGAGAGCTTGTTGTGAGCGTTCGCAATATAGTCGGCGATCGTTGTTGCTACAGTCAAATCGTCGAATTCTTCGAGGATTTTCTCCCGCGACCTCTGTCCCATTTTCTTGCGCAAATCGGGAGAGGCAACCAATCGGCAAATAGCATCGGCAAGCGACTGAGTATCACCAGGTGGGACCAGAAAGCCGTTGATGCCTGGTTCTACAGGGTTTCGGCAACTCTCAGTGTCGGCAGCTATCACTGGCTTGGCAAACGCCATGGGCTCCAAGAGGGCTCGAGGATATCCTCCCTCCTGATACCATGATGGGAGGACGGCAAGGTCGATCACTGCGTAAAGATCACGTAGATCTCGTCTAAATCCAAGCCATTGGAAATCCCCCTGCTGTTCACGCTCTTTGACTTCCACGACGCTTACCTCATCAACCGCTCCCTCCTCGGGAGGGGCGACAAGCAGGAATTTTGCGCGAGGGAAAGTTTTTCGGACTGCAGTTGCAGAGTCCATGAATTGGATGACGCCTTTGGCCTGAATTAGTCGGCCAACCATGAGGACAACAACATCGGCTTCGGTAAGGCCAAGCTCATTGCGAAGTGCTTTGATCTTTTCCGAGGGGACCACGTCCGGTGAGTATTCGCTGAGTGTTATGGCGTTGCTGGTCTGTAGCGTACGGCCTTCCTTCGCAATACCGAGCTCAATGAACCAAGCTTTGTCATTGGGATTGGTGAACCAAATACCAGTCGCTGCTCGCCCGGCGAGGCGATAGAGAAACAGCATGATCTGGTAAATCAAGGCGCGCTTCCGGCTGGCACGACGCTGGAAGATGCTGCCCAAGCCACGTACGGCGGCTATACGGACCGGAACCCCGGCTAGCCATGCCACAAGCGTGCCGTAGATGTTGGGCTTGTGCGTATAGGTCAATACTGCATCGGGGCGAATCGTACGGAGCAATCTGTAGAGTTCGGCCATGTACGCCAAATCTCGCCCAGGATCGATAAAACGCGCCATTTGCAGAGAATGGTGTTGGCTGCCGAGAGAGCCGATCTCTTTGTCATAGCCGTCGATCGAGCTGATTGTGATCAACTGATCCGCGGCACGACGAGCCAGCACAGAGGCAAAACTTCGCGCATACAGGACCGTCGACAGCCCGTCCGGCGTAATGATGGCCAGTCTCATGCGTGGTGGCGATGCCAGTTGGCGAGGCTAACCAGTGAATACACACAGCGCGACCAGCGATCGTCGCTCATGGGTTTACGTCGGTCGAGTAGCGCCTCGACAGAAGAGCGTCTCAGGATAGTGCCAGTTATACCATCTGCGGCGAGGCAGAGATCACGGACCAACTCCCTCAAAGGGCCATTTATCCATTCAATCAACGGAAGCTCAAACCCCTTTTTGGGGGCGCTGGCCGCATTTTCGGGCAAGAGCCTGACAGCAATCCGACGTAGCGGCGCTTTGGTTTGACCGTCGGCCAAAAGAGCGTTGTGCCGATAACTTGAGGCGATGGCTATCAGGCGATGATCGAGAAAGGGACAGCGCCCTTCGAGGCCATGGGCCATCGTTCCGAGGTCAAGTTTGGGCAGGAGTCCATCGGCCATTGCCATGTCGAAATCGAGTGCCATGAATCGACGCAGCGGATCTCTTGTCCCAAGGCCGGATAGTCGGTCCGCAACCAGGCTCGCGGTCGAGACTGAAGGGAAGTCCGTGAGCGCAGTCTTGTCAGAGTCTGAGAATGTGTCTGCTCCCCAAACTAGGTAGCGGCTTGACTCATCCAGAGCGAGTCCACGGACAGTGCGGCGCGCAAAGGCGTAGGCGGAGCGGAACCGGTTGTCTCGAGGTAGTATCCTATCAACTGCTGTGGCTAGGCTTCGACCAATCTTTCCTTGGAGCCCAAGCCGGGATGTCCAGTGCACGGCGAGATGGCGCCGGTAACCAGAAAAGATCTCGTCCGCTCCCTCACCATTCAGTACCACCGGTACGTGCTTGCGCGTTTCTGCGGCGATCGCGTGAGTCAGTAGACATGCTGGATCGGCAAGGGGGGAGTCGATGACTGCGCCGGCCTGCTCGAGAAGGCTAGAAATGTCCGGCGACAAGCGAAGCTCAGTATGCTGCGTTCCATACATCGCGGCGACTTTCGCGGCCGCAGCTGTTTCGTCACTGCCGGAATCGAATTTCTGCCCGAAGCCGACAGTGAATGTACAAATTTTTGTCGCTGCGCTTTGTGCTGCCAACGCCGTGATTAGGCCACTGTCGATCCCGCCAGATAGGAACACGCCTACCGGTACGTCGGCTCTTAGGCGAAGCTTCACCGAATCGCGCAAGAGATAAAGCAGGCTTTCTTCAGGACCGTCCGAATATCTCTCGGAGTCAACGCGGAAAGGCGATTGCCAATAAGCTGTCGACATCCGAGTCGAATTCGCGTCGACCGATAGCCAATGGCCTGGCGGGACCATATTGGCTTCGTTCCAAATCGTGAATGGGTTCGGCACATACCCGAGCGAAAGATAGTGAGATATTGCGCGTTCATTGATCGACCAGCCATTCTGATCGGCAGCGTGCAGCGCCTTTAGCTCTGAAGCAAAATGCAGTTCACCAAGCCGCTCGCGATAGTAAAGAGGCTTCTCGCCCGACGGATCTCGCGCAAGAATAAGGCGTCGCTCCGCTTCGTCCCACAATGCAAACGCAAACATGCCGATGAGGCGGGGTAACGTTTGCGCGGGACCCCATCGGACTAACGCCTCCAACAGTACTTCGCTATCGGACCGAGTGGCGAATGTAGCGCCTTCCTGTACCAGTGATTGGCGTAGCTCGACGTAGTTGTAGATTTCCCCGTTGAAGGTGAGCGCGTACCGACCATTGCGCGCCAGCATGGGCTGGTTTGCGGCGGCAGAAAGATCGATGATGGCAAGGCGCCGATGAGCAAGGCCGCAAAGGCCTGAAGGGGCAAGCCATGTTTGTTGCCCGTCCGGGCCGCGATGGGCTATGGCCTTGGCCATCGTATCGAGCCGGCAATTCAAGGTAGACGGGGCTAATCTCTCACGCCCCAGTATACCGGCTATCCCGCACATCTCTTATGATTGACCAGCGTTGTTCCGACTAAGCTATCGGTAAGGTTTGGACGGCATCTTTCATTGTGGCATAGGAGGGGGCGGTTCTCACCTTCTAATAGACCATATGTCCTCAGCTTCTCGTCTCGCCTCTACAGAGCCGGCGTATGCCGGGATAGTAAACGCGGTTACGGAAGCCATATTGTCTCCGCGATGGCCTGGGGCTGTGTGGTCGTTCGGTCCACTCGAAATCAATGACTTCTCTTTCTGCATTGCGGGCACTCGGCTGAACGCCAAGGGCACGCACGGCGTCTACATCAAGATACCCAAAAGGCAGATTGCCACTCGGTCACTTGACGCGATCGACGATGCAGACCGCACTTTCGGTGAAGTCGAAAATCAAAGCCTGGAGTTGTTGGCTGACACGTGGCCCACCGATGACGAGGTACACTACGTTGAGGTACTGGGGCGAATTGAAAATATCAACGCGCTTGTTACGCGGCGGATCTTTGGTGAGGACTTCTCGGTATGGCTTCGGAAAGTCGAGCGGGAGCCGAATGAATTGGCTATTTCGAGACTAGGTCGTGTGGGTCGCAGTCTTGCGGAATTTCATGCCAATAGGGCAGGCCAGGATCTTGCCAGCCGCAAGCGGCTTGCGGCGAAGTTTGCAAGCTACGTCGAGCGCCTTCGCCGCTTCGACGTACGGCGCCACGCGTGCGGTAGAATCGTTGGATTGGCGTCAGCGGAAGCAATCAAATCCGGATGCACATACTCTCCTGTGACGGCTACATTAAAAGGCCTCGATGTCCGCAATTTGCTGATCGAGCGGGACGGAAGATTGGTTTTCCTCGATCCGGGCGCGATCAAACCGGATTCACCCCTTGCAGACTACGCGCGGTTCGCTGCGACACTACGGCTTCTCTATTGGGGCAGGATGTCGTTTTTTGTTGGCCGGACTCCGCGGGCAGAATATCGGCAGGCGTTTGAACGAGGGTATTTCGGCGGTAGTGCCCCAGCAGCTGCGCGAATCTTCGAGTTAAAGGAATTGTGCAAGATGTGGTTGATGGCGCACGTAGCGCTGCAGGGAAAGAGCTGGCCAGGCGCACTTAAGCACGTGATGCGTTCCGCCTACATAAATCGATTTTTTGAAAGGTGGCTTGAGGAGCTGAGCCGGAATTGGTCGCATGAATGATTCATATGAATCCAAGACGAAGGATGCTTATCGCTCCGTCGTCAAGGCGCAGTCCTACGATCGGCAGCTCCGTGGATTCACGTGGATGCGCTTTGCAATGTGGCGAGAGAAGTGCGCCGTTCGCGCGGCGCTTCTCCTATGCGGGCTCACGCGAGAGGCCAGAGTGCTGGATTTGCCATGCGGGACCGGATTTCTCGCAGACCTGTTGGCTGAGCAGTCGTATTCGGTAGTCGGTGCAGACATTTCGCTCGAGATGATCAAGGTGGCGAGACCTTACTATGACACGCAGCGGACGCTCGGCTTCGTGAATACTGATGCACTGGCCTTGCCATTCCCCCCTGCAAGCTTCGATTGCGTCATTGCCATTGGCTTCTTCCATCGTTTGCCACCAGAGATACGCGAGCGTGCGCTTGACAATCTTGGCGTGCTTTCTCGTGGCCGGATGATCGCCTCGTTCAGCCTCGACAGTCGTGCGCGACGAATCAAGCTCGGGCTGATACGCTTGCTGCGGCCGAAATTTGCGTCGGCGCCGGCACCGGTAAGATTGTCTGATGTCAAAGTCGAGCTAAGACGAGCGGGATGGCGGATCGTGCGGCGGTGGTCCGTTGCGCCTATGCTCTCATCCGAAAGCGTTTTCCTGCTCGAGCGCTGGACGAACGGTCGCTAGGCTGCGTAGCTTTCCATGAAGCAGTCGCGGCCTCGCATCCTACTGTTTGAGCCGTACATGTTTGACCAGATGTACGGCAATATGCGCTATCTGGCGAGTATTGCGCGCTGGCACGATCGTGATCGCTTCGATCTTGAGATCGTGGTGCCACGATGGACGGAGTTTGCGGCGACCTTGAGCGATCTTGGTGCAGTTGTTCGAGTGGTGCCGCCGCCGCCAATTTTGCAAACGCACGGCGGCCGCTTGATGAGAGGATTCCTGAGACAATTGAAAGCCGCCGCGGCAGTTTTCATATACACCGCTCGGCTGGTGCGCGTAATTCGCGGCGGTGCTTTTGACGTCGTTCACTGCCATTCAATTCGAGCCGTTCTCACAATCGGTTGGGCAGCTCGCCTGACGGGTCGGCCGGTGTTGTGGTACGTGAAGGGCCAACTCGACAATCCCTTGTTAGATCGAATTGGCTTTCTCCTAGCAACGCGAATCCTCTTCCAGGGCGCGACCAATAAGGATCGACGCTACAGACTGTTTACCCGATTGTTTCGATACAAGATTGCCATTCTTGCAAACGGCATTGAGTTAGACGATGTGCGAGTGGCGGCGTCGGAGAGTGACATCGAGTTTCGACGCTCGCTTGGATTAGATCCGGCGAGGCTGAATCTGGTGGCGGTGGGGCAAGTAAGCCCGCCCAAGGGCCTGCGCTATCTGATAGAAGCGCTTGCTCAATTGAAGAATACGGTGCGTCCACTCTCTCTCTACATAGTGGGTGGTGACGGCATAGATGCCTACAAGGATCACCGCCTCTTCCTGGAAGAATTGGCAAGAAGCCACCAACTCGACTGTGTCTACTTCCTCGGATGGCGACGCGATGTCTACCGCATCGTATCGCTTATGGATGCCATGGTGCATCCGTCACTGGAGGAGGGTGTTCCGAAATCGGTCATCGAGGCGATGGCCTTGCGTCGGCCAGTTGTCGTGACGCGCGTCGGGAGCGTTCCCGACCTTGTGACGAATGATGTGAACGGGCTGATCGTGCCGCCGGCTGATAGCACTCAGCTTGCACAGGCTATTGAACGTATAACCAACGACGACGCGCTTCGTCATCGACTCGCCCAAGCGGCATTCGACTTTGCATGGAAGAACTGCTCGATCCAAACCAACGTGCATGGGCTGGAAAACGTGTGGTCCGAAATTGCAGCACGATAGGGACGATTTGCCGAATGTGTCCTCAGTCCTACTACGATGTAACTGAGATCGCCGGGGAAGGGATCACCCGAGTACAACTCCGACGCCAGGTTGAGCGCTACCGCTGGGCTACTGCTTACTGCTCCGGAAAGGATGTTTTCGAAGTTGCCTGCGGGGCTGGAGCGGGGCTCGGAATGCTGGCACGCATTGCCCGGCGGGTTCAGGGCGGCGATATCGATTCAACCATACTTTCCACAGCGCGGTGTACTTACGGTGGCCGGATTCCGCTGCAAGTCTGCGATGCCGAGAAGATGCCGCTCGACGATGCGAGCCTCGATGTCGTCATTCTCTTCGAGGCCATTTACTACCTTGCCCGAGCGGATCGATTTGTCGCCGAGTGTCGTAGAGTCTTGCGTCCGGGCGGTCGCGTCCTGGTCGCAACCGCCAACAAGGACCTGTACGACTTTACGCCAAGCCCTTTTGCTCATCGATATTACAACGCGGGCGAACTTGCGGGATTGTTCGCTGCGTATGGCTTTGACAGCGAGTTTTTCGGCGGAAGCGCGATTGCCGTGGCGGGGCTGCTATATCGCGTACTACGCCCGATCAAAGCCCTCGCGACCAAGCTCAATCTCATGCCGAAGACCATGGTTGGAAAGCAATGGCTGAAGCGGATGATCTTTGGCGCGCTGGTCGAAATGCCGCGCGAACTGAGCGGCGAGGAAGCGACCTACGAGGAGCCGGAGCGGATCGCCCCGACTGCGGACGTCAAGCACCACGTTCTTTATTGCGTCGCGACGAGGCTGGATCAAGCTGGATGACCATTCGGTTGCCTGCGTGCTAGGCGCTCTCTAATGTCGCGTGTGCCACCATCGCTGAGCCAATGAATTTATGACGATCCTTCTTACCGGTGCCGCTGGATTTATTGGATACAGCGTATGCGAAGCGCTGTTGGGCAGGGGCGAGGCAGTCCTCGGTGTCGATATCGTCAGCGACTACTACGATGTGAAACTGAAGCGCGCTCGTTTGACTCGTCTCGCACGACATCCGGAATTCGAGCACCTCGAGATTGATGTTTCGAATGCTGATGCGATGCTGTCGTTGTCCCGGCATCCGTCGAAGATCGAGCGCATCGTGCACCTGGCCGCCCAAGCAGGAGTCCGGCACTCTCTCACCAATCCGCACATCTACTTGCAGACCAATGTCGTAGGTCACACCAACATTCTCGAGCTTGCCAGAAGACTACCGGATTTGAAGCACGTCATTTATGCATCGTCTTCATCCGTCTATGGCAACAATACCAAGTTGCCATTTTCCGTCGAAGATCGAGTCGACAGCCCCACTTCGTTGTACGGCGCAACGAAGCAAGCGGGTGAGTTGATCAGCGCGTCCTATGCTCATCTCTTCCGGATTCCGCTGACCGGTCTCCGTTTTTTCAGTGTGTACGGGCCTTGGGGCAGGCCGGACATGGTGATGTTCATATTCACCAAGGCGATACTCGAAGGGCGGCCGATTGAGATCTTCAACAACGGCAACATGCAGCGCGACTTCACCTTCATCGACGATATTGTCGCGGGTCTACTGGCAGCCCTCGATCACCCGCCCGCCGACGATGGCGAGAATCCCCCGCATCGGAGATACAATCTTGGTAGCAATCACCCCGAGGAGTTGATGCGTCTGATCGAGATCATCGAGCAGGCCTGTGGGAAAAAGGCGATTCGCGAAATGAAACCGATGCAGCTGGGTGACGTGCGCGCCAACTTCGCCAACATCGATACCAGCCATCGGGACCTTGGCTTTTTGCCCCGGACATCTATCGATGTGGGCGTCCCGCGCTTCGTCGAATGGTATCGTAGCTATTATGGCGCCTGAACATCCGGGGGCGAAGGCTCTGAAGCTGGTGCACTTCTCGCTTTTCGCGCTGGTGATCGCTTTCGCACCCCTGCCTCTTGGAAGCATTTATGATTGGGCGTGGAGCCCCTTGGCGGCCATCGTTGGGCTGTTGCTGATCATGCTCCCGTTGAGGTTGATGCATGCAGGCAAGTTGGAAAGAACCTCTCTTCATTCACTTGCCATTCCGGCCGTTCTCCTATGTCTCGTCGCGCTGTGGGCCGCTGTGCAGGCGTCTGGCTGGACTCCCGATGGCTGGGAGAACCCCATACGGCTCTCCAGTGGGCGGCTCTTTCCGTCAGGATTGCCTCGGGCCATAGCGCTCGATCAGGAGAGAGCGTGGGCAGCCCTCGCGCGTTTCTTCACGTATGCGGGGGTCTTCGTCCTTGCTGTTGCAATGTGCTCTGGAGCAAGTGCCGCAAAAACAACGTGCGCCGTCGTCGTCTGGAGTGCGGTTGCCTACACTGCGGTAACTATGCTCGTCGGCGCTATTAACCGGTTGTCGGCATCGACTGGATTGGTCATCCCAACACCGGATCCGCGGTTTTTTTCCGGTTCATTCGTAAATCGGGATCACTATGCGACCTACGCAGTAGTGGCGGCGCTGACGGCGCTCGCGCTCATAGCGCGATTGATCGACGGGCGCTGGAGCGATGAACGTACTTCGAGTGCGGAGCAATGGCGCCGGCGGCTGACAATCTTAACGGGGCGCGCCGGCCTCTATCTTGGGGCGCTAGCGATTCTTTGTGTGGGCGTGCTGGCCTCTGGCTCCAGGGCCGGGCTAGCGAGCCTCGCATTGGGCGGGCTGGCGATGTTGGTCATGCTTGGGCGCGGTGTCACACGCTGGCGGCTGGTGGCAGTCGCTATAGCGGTGGGAGGTATTTGCCTCGTTCTGT
>Ga0206851_1046_pt3 | contig 10779 bp, 11 predicted proteins | sample Alteio_BWOrgCont_13_FD_152904 | JGI IMG/M metagenome (GOLD analysis project Ga0206851, IMG submission 152904) | Enriched cells from forest soil in Barre Woods Harvard Forest LTER site, Petersham, Massachusetts, United States -... | ecosystem: Environmental > Terrestrial > Soil > Temperate forest >... | reverse complement strand
TAAAGTGGTCATGTTCCACGCAGGAATTCAGCGTGCCATTGGTCGCTGCTCACCGACGCCCCGCCGTCTCCTTCGTTGCCTCCAGCGACGGCCATTGCGGATCCCGCTTCTCCAGAAACGCCCGCACCCCTTCGCGGAAATCCTCCGTCGTCCGCGCCTGCACGTTCGCCAGGACGGCCTTTTCCACATCGTCCGGCAACGTCCGATCGGAAAACCTGGTCAGCAGCCGTTTGGTCGCTTCCATCGCAGACGGACTGTTGCGCAGCAGTTTCTGTGCCAGCGCCCGCGCTTCGTGCATCAGCTCCGCCTCCGGAACAATCCGCGTCACCAAGCCCAGGTCCACAGCCTCCACCGCCCGCAGCAGTCGTCCAGTGAGCAACAGATCGCGGCTGCGCTTGTCGCCAATTTGCGTGCGCAGATACGCCGACACAATCGCCGGCACAAATCCAATGCGCACTTCCGTATATCCGAACTTCGCTTCCGGCACCGACAGCGTGAAATCGCAAAGCGTGGCAATCCCCATCCCGCCCGCAATCGCCGCTCCGTTCACCGCAGCGATGGTCGGCTTGGGCAGGGAATAGAGCGTCCGCAGCAGCCCGGCAATGTTCTCGGCGTCCGCCTGGCAATCCGCAGCAAAGCGCGGATCGCTCGGCGACCCTTCTGACATCTCGCGCAAATGCTCCATGTCGAGCCCCGCGCAAAATGCCGATCCAGCGCCGGTGATGATCACCACCCGGCACTGCGGATTCGTCCCTGCCGCTTCCAGTGCCTGCGTCAGGTCGTCAATCAGTTGGTGAGTGAGAGAATTCCGCTTCTCCGGACGATTCAACAGAATCGTTTGAATGCCGGAATCGGTATGAATATGCAGTGTGGAGTAGTGAGTCATGGGCGCACCCGGCAGCGACTCAGAATCTTACCGCGCCATTGCCCCATCACGCCAGCGTCAAGTGTGCAGCCGCTCCTGTTGAGAAGCGGCTGCACCACACATTGGTAACTTCATGAGCGCCCGTTTTACCGCCAGTGGCCTTCCACCCAGAAATAGCCGCCTGGCTCGTGACCCCAGTGTCCAGGCACCCATACCGCACCCGGGTGCGGACGATCCGCCCAATAGCCGCCCACCCAAACGTACCCATGGCCGTCCCAGCGGTGATGTCCTCCGACCCAGATCATGCCCCCATGGGGCCGCGGCCCACGGTGTTCAACAACGACTGGCGGCGGTGCTACGCCAACGTATACCCGCTGCGCAAAAGCCGGCGGCAGGCTCAGCAGTGCAACGGATGCAATCAGGAGAAGCTTCTTCATAGCGTGAGTGTTCCTTTCCGAAATAGTGACAGCGTGCGTGGCCCGTCTTGCGTACGAATTGTTGAGCCCGAACCCGCACTTAAAGGATGGAACCCAACAAAGCCCCAACGGTTGCGGCACCATATTCTCACAAAAACGCCTGTGATTATCTCTTCGGAATGAACAGCTGCGCTCCCGGACTGACGTGATAAATCTCCTGGAAATTTCCCTGATTCACCGCCAGCGACAGCCGTCCCCGCGAGTCGATGTAGAACAGCGGCTTGCCCACCGCAACATCGCTGAACGTCTTCTCGAATGGAATCTCGTACGGCTTTCCATCCAGCACCACCTTCACCGAATCGCCCACTTCATACCCCAGCTGCGCAAACGTTGCCTGCGGAATATCGAGCACCAAATTCCCGAACGGCCCGTCCGTCCCAATCACCTCGCCATGCAGCCCCTTATCACTCACGGACGCCATGTCGATCGTGAGCCGCACCAGCTCTTTCACATCCAGTGCCGGACCGGCCTGCGTCCAGTCATCGCCGCGCGCCAGATGTGCGCCCGCCGGCGAGAAAATATCGCGCCCGTGAAATGTCGACGAAAGCTTCGACCCAATCATCCAGTTCGGATTTGTAATCCATCGCGCTCCCTCAAGCCCGTCGCGGTCCTGCACGAGTGTGAGCAGTCCGTTATCCGGCACAACAAAATATTGCCCCACTTTCGACTTCGCGATAATCGCCTTCCGCGTGCTGCCCACGCCCGGATCCACCACCCCCACAAACACCGCATCCTTGGGAAAATACGGCGCTGACCCTGCGAGAAATCGCGCGCCCTCCGCGATATTGAACGGCGTTACCTGATGCGTAATATCGATCACCCGCACCCCCGGCGCAACCCCGTCCATCACCGCCTTGCAGATGCCGATGGCATCGTCCTTCACATCGAAATCCGACATGAAGCCGATCACCCGCAGCGGTTGCGGCACAGGTGCTTTGTGGCACGCGGTTACGGTGAGAGCAACCAGGGCGGCAAGACTTACGGCAAAATGCGAACGGCGAAGCGACATGCAATCTCCTGCGAAACACAATCTCAAACGAATCCCAGCCTCGAACGAATCAGGATTTCGAGGAATGTACCACAGCCAGCGCCGCGACAGAAGTTAGCGCGCCCCGAGTGCCCACGCAATAATAGTGCTGCCTGCAAGGTCACTCGCCCGTTCCGCCTCAGCCGTCAGCTCCGCCTCCAGGGCGTCGCTGTCCAGATGCACTTCAGCCGCCGCAATCTCTTTATCGCTCGCGCCTACAAAACACAACTCGCAAACGCCCAGGCCTTCTTCCGTCCTCAGCGGAGGACCAAACACCCGGCAAGTCATCGGCCGCGCTGCATACAGGTCGCAAAGCCCCGTCGCCGGATCCAGCACCGGACACGGCTCATCGTTCGCGAAATTCTCAAACTGCTCCACCTGTTCGCCGTCCAGAATCCCCGTCATTACATCGCCAGGAAACTCCGGCGTCAGCCGCGTCACCGCTTCCTGCGCCCTCTGCCGAACCGCCGTCGCTCGTTTCGGATCGACCAACTCCAAATCCGCCAGCCCCGCAACCAGCCGCGCCGCATCCAGTTGCGAAATCGCAAACACCCCCACGCAGCACTGCGTACATCCCGGCGCGCACTTCAGCCACGCGCCCGCCCGCCGCGCAGCATCCGCCGTCGCCGCATCCACAATCTGAATCAGTCGCGAATCGCCTGCTGGCGCCATGCTCCCAGCATAGCCGCTGCCGTGCGCCATGAAGTTTTCTTAATCCCGTGGCGATATCCTGCATATATCCGCAAGCCATCCCCCGCTCGGAGACGATTCATTGGTTTTTGTTGGAAAGAAATGGAGCCCGCACGCCGTCCTGTGCTGCGCCATTCTTGTTCTGTTCGCTCTACCCGTCACTGCTCGCGCCCAGGATAATTACGAAATTCAGGTCTACCCCTCGGAAACCATGGTGCCCGGCACACTTCTCATCGAACTGCACAGCAACTACACCGTGCAGGGCAGCACCACCTCGCAATACGGCATGCTTCCCACCCAGGGACAGGAGCACGAAACCGTCGAATTTACCCAGGGCATCAATCCCTGGATGGAACTCGGCTTCTACGTCTTCACGGAAGAACACAACGGCACCGGCGTCCAATGGGTCGGCGATCATATCCGCCCGCGCGTGCGCGTTCCGCCCAGCTGGCATTGGCCGGTCGGCGTCAGTCTGTCGAACGAATTCGGTTATGCCCGCGCGGCTTATGCCAATCCCTCCTGGTCCTGGCAAATCATGCCCATCGTCGACCAGACCGTCGGTAAGTGGTATTGGTCCGTCAATACCACGATGAACTGGGGCGTACATCCCACGCCGCTGCCCCCCGGCTCGTCACCCGAACAGGTTCAGTATTACTACCGCGACATCTCCCCGCACGGCGTTACCTTCGGTCCCGCTGCGACGCTGACGTATCAGCCTCGTCCGCTCTATAACGTTGGCGTTGAGTACTACGCCTATTGGGGTGAGTTTGGACACTTCGTCAATCTTCATAATCAGCAGCATGAGATTTTCCCCGTCGTCAACCTGTTCGTCTCGCCCAAATGGGAAATCAACGTCGGCGCAGGATGGGGAGCCACCGCGTCGACCGATCACCTTGTCGTGAAAGTCGTGCTCGGCCGCTATTTCAACTGGGGTAAGTCAAAATCCGGCGCCATCCCACCCACCGTCCAATGACAATCGTGAAACGCAGAGACTTTCTCATTCAAAGCGCAGGAGCGCTGGCAGCCGCGTGGCCTCTCAGCCGCGCGCTTGCTCTGCGTGGCCAGACGCAGCAACCTGCCGACTACACGATCCGCATTGCGCCGCTGCAATTAGAAATTGCGCCCGGCAAAATCGTGAAGACCACCGCCTTCAATGGCCGCGTGCCTGGCGAACTGATTCGCGTTCGTGAAGGCAGGCAGGTCACCCTCGACGTAATCAATCAGACCAATGCGCCCGACATCGTGCACTGGCACGGCCTTCATATCCCATCATCCCAGGATGGAGCCGTGGAAGAAGGTTCTCTGGAATCCGCGCCGCACGGTGGAACGCAGCGCTATACATGGACGGCGCAACCCACGGGATGCCGCTGGTATCACTCCCACGCCTTTGCCGGCCGCAATGTCAATCGCTCCACCTACACCGGCGAATTCGGATTCCTCATCATCGATCCTCCACAGAATCCTGCGCGCTACGACCAGGAGATTTTCCTCGCGCTCCATGACTGGGAAGGGCACATTCAGGGCGGCGCGGAGGGTTACCAGGAAGTAGTCTATAGCCACGCCACCATCAACGATCGCATGCTGGGATTCGGCGAGCCAATCCGTGTGCGCCAGGGCCAGCGCGTGCTCTTGCATCTTCTCAACGCTAGCGCCACGCTGATGCACAACCTCTCTCTGCCCGGCCACAAATTTCAGGTCACGGCGCTCGATGGCAATCCGGTTCCTCGTCCCGCGCTGGTGGAAACCATCCGTATGGGCCCGGCGGAGCGCGTCGACGCGATCGTCACCATGAACCAGCCCGGCGTCTGGATTCTCGCGGACACCGATCCCGATATCCGCAAGTCCGGCCTCGGCATTGTCGTGGAGTACGCCGGCCAGTCGGGCGAGCCGAAGTGGCGCGACCCCGCCGCTTCCGATTTTCAATATGAGAATTTCGGCGACACTCCCGCCACAGTCGCGCCCGATCCGGACGAAGTCGTCATCCCGCTAATCTTCAAGCCGAAATTTGAAGGCTACGGCGACTTCGATCACTGGACCATCAACGGCCTCTCCTGGCCGAACACCAAAAACATTCTGTTGAAAGAAGGCACGCGCTACCGCCTGGTTCTCGATAATCAAAGTACCGATATTCATCCGGTTCACTTGCACCGGCACAGCTTCGAGCTCAAGACCCTGAACCGCAAGCCCACAGCTGGAATCCTGAAAGATGTCGTTCTGCTGCAAACCAACGCGAAGACTGAAGTCGTCTTCACCGCGATGAATCCCGGCAAAACGCTCTTCCATTGCCATCAGCAGGATCACATGGATTCCGGTTTCATGATGATGTTCGACTACGCATAATTCGAATCGCCGCCCTCCGCCCTAAACTACAAGCATGACCACGCCAAACGAAGACCCCATCCTCATCGGTCCCGAAGACCGCGTCTTCATCCTCACCGGCGCCGGCGTCAGCGCCGAAAGCGGTCTCCGCACCTTTCGCGATCAGGGTGGATTGTGGGAAGGCCATCGCGTCGAAGATGTGGCCACGCCCGAAGCCTGGCACGAAGACGCAGCCCGCGTTTGGCGCTTCTACAGCCAGCGCCGCAGCGATGCGCGCCGCGCCCAGCCCAATCCCGTGCACATTGCACTGGCCGCACTTGAATCGCAACTCGGCGACCGCTTCTTCCTCTGCACGCAAAATGTGGACGACCTGCACGAACGCGCCGGATCAAGCCGCCTCATCCACATGCACGGCGAGCTCTTCGCCTCGCGTTGCGAATTCCATCCCGCCGCGCCCGGCGTCGGCCCCTATGCCTGCTCCAGCGAGCCGTTTCATGACGACGCGCTCTACGAAACCGCAGAAGCCATCGCTCGCTGCGCATGCGGCGGACGCATCCGCCCCCACATCGTCTGGTTCGGCGAAATTCCTCTCGAAATGGATCGCATCCAGCGCGCCATCGAACAATCGACCGTCATGCTGGTAGTCGGAACCTCCGGCGCCGTCTATCCCGCCGCCAATTTCGTGCGCTGGGCCGGCCCCCGCGTCCGCAAAATCTACATCGGTCCGGAAGCCCCCATGAACGCCCACGCGTTTTCACGCCTCGTGCTGGGCAATGCCGGCGAAGTCCTCCCCGGCCTGATTATTTGAGGATAAAAAGGGCTCGAAAATGCGCCCTAATGAATCGGCAGCGTCTCCCGCAGCCCCGACCGCGTCCGCGCAATCTCATCACTCATCGCCCGCGCAGCCACCAGACACAGATGCGGCGACCGCTCCAGCAGCGCCGATACAACGGCCGCCGGAATGAATCCCAGATTCGCATCTTCCGCCACCTGGGCTGACAGGCTATACACCCCAGTCAACGCGGCAGGCAGTCCCGCAATCTCGCCCGGCCCCAGCGTTTTCGCCAAATGCGTGTGCGCCCCGGAGTCCAGAAACATGTTCACCGCGCCGCTGCGGATGATGAAAATGCCGGAAACCGGATCGCCGCAGCGAAACAGCAACGTGCCGCTTGGTATGGCGGTGGGCGTTGCCACGCGGTCAAGTTCGTCGCGCAGAACAGAGATGTCTACAGTCATAGGGTCAATACCGGGCCCCAGCAAGTTCTGGACCCGCATAAATTCTGCACGGGAGCCTGAGCCTACGGCTGTGACGGATATCACAACCAATCTCCTCGCTTCCGTGCCTGGTCACCCTCCGGCAATATGCCGGATCGGCGTCCGCGTCACAATCACCTGGGTCCGCTGCCGCGTCAACCGGATCCGGCATTCCACCGGATTCCGTGCAATCCGGCACGTGCTTTCCCGCACCGCCAGCCAGTCCACCTGATCCTGCCCCACAATCATCCACGCCGTCGCATTCGTCGCGTAATTCACCTGCTCCAGGTAGTACGCCGCGTTCACATCCACATCGGCGGCGTCCGCATTCATCTGCTCGCAGCCCTCGGGCGGCGGCATCGGCACATTCGGATCGTTGCCCACCACATAGCAATAGTCCTCGGTGTGCTCCAGAAGAATGCGCAGATTTGTTCCAGTCAGGAAATACCGTGTCGTCAGCACCGGCACGCCCGTTTGCTGCGCCCACTGCTCCAGATCCCGCTCAAATTCCGGCGGAAGCTGGCTCATCGCGATGCCCTTGTCCTTCGTCTTCACCTGCTTCGAGAACACGGCGACCGTCGGCGTGGGTTCGCCATTCGTCGGATGAAAATAAAATCCGCCCAGCACGATCCCGTCCTGCATATCCACCCAGACAAATCCCGTGCCCCGCAGATAGGGCCCCCGGTGCCCCGCCACCAGCACGTAGCGATTCTCCCGCACCTGCACCGGCACATCGGATCCCGACATCACCATGTCCAGCGCCCCATCCAGCGGCATGTCGCGCCCATAGTGGAACAGGCAATCCGGCAGCGTGTCGTGCAGAATGTGGTGAAACGTCTTGTCCTTATACAGCGATCCCGACTGTGCCCCGGCATATTGCCCAAGGAAAGTCAGATACTGCGAAGGAATCGGATTCTGAAACAGCCCCTTGTCGAAGGCCGGTCCCGGCGGAAGCGGCGGAGGCGGTGGCGTATCCGCCCGTGCATCATCTGGAGCCGGAGGCACAGCGGACTGCGCCGGAGGCGCATCGGCGGTCGGCATCGCCTGCGCAGCCAATCGCGCAGCACCTGTCAACGCCAGCAAGGCAAGAAGAGGGAAGAGGGTCAATCGGCCAAAGGGGCGGCTAGAGAGGATCATAGAAATCTCCTGGTCCCGGTCGCGGCTTGGCGGCATTCTACCGCAATTCCATCCATTTCTCTGCCGTCCCTGCCCCCACCAACCGCGATCAGCTCCCGGACCTTGCCGCTTTCATCCCGTCGTTCAGCCCGGTAAACACGCCGTGGTACGTCGCCTGGCCCTGCTCCGCCGCGAATCGCAGCGGATACACCCGCTGCACGCAAATCTCCTTCGCATCCGGCTGCGTCTTCAACAGCTCCATTACCTCGGCAATGAACTCCCTCAGCGGCATCGCGCGCGGGTCCGTCGTTTGATGCGTGCCCATCAGCTCCGTCTGCACATACGGCGGAATCAGTTCCATCACCTGCACCGGCGTGCCCAGCAGTTGGTAGCGCAGCGACTGCGTCCACGAGTGAATCGCCGCTTTCGTCGCGCAATACGTCGGCGTCATCGCCAGCGGCACAAATGCCAGGCCCGAAGACACCGTCATCACCGTGGACTGCGGCTGTTTCTTCAGCAGCGGCAGCAGGGCCCCCGTCAACCGCAGCGGCGCAATCAGATTCGTCTCCACGATCGCTTCCACCGCCGCAAAATCCCCGGCCGGATCGTTCAGGTCCTCGGGCTGCATAATGCCCGCGTTGTTGATCAGCACATTCAGCGCCGGATGCTGCTTCGTCATCGTCGCAACAAAGCTGGCCAGACCCTCCGCATTCTGCACGTCCAGCACCGCCGACTGCATCCCCGGATTTGCCGCCGTCACTTCGTCCAGCACAGCCTTCCGCCGCCCCGCCACAATCACCTGATTGCCCAGTTTGTGAAACTCCTCAGCCATCGCTCGGCCAATGCCGCTGCCGCCGCCCGTAATCAGAATCGTGTTGCCCGCCATCTTCATAAGAACAAGTCTCCTGCTCGCAGAATAGTCGGCGTCCCAACGTTTTGAAAACGGCAGTCAGCCCCGCGTTCGGGCTTGGCGGGCAAGGGAATTTGCAGCCGAATCGTTCTTTGAATCACCTCAGTAACTCTCAGAAAATGATCAAAAAACGAATTTCCCCCGATGGTTTCGTTTCAAATGCTGTTTCCCACTGTGGAATCGTGCACATGTGATACAAATTCGCTATCGAAGTCGCCAAGAATCGTCAGTTCTCACGTTTCGCGACGTTTCACAATGCATCCCACCCTGGACTGGACCCTACTACCGGATTTGGGAGCTGTCGTCTTGCTGACCGTCGCCTTTGGGTCAGTGGCGAGGCGTGGCCAGACCTCTGTCTCTCGCCTCTGGCTCGTTGCCTGGGTCATGATCGGTCTCCACTTTGCTGCCCTCATCTTTGGCCCCGTTCCTGGCCTATTCGGAACCATTGCGTCCCTCGTTGGCTGGAACTCCCTGGCCTGGGCTGGCGTGCTCTTCATGTGGGCCTGTGTTTCTTACCGTAACCGGCCCTCCAGCCGCTGGATGCTGGTTGTCCTGCTGGTCACCAACACCCTCTACATCACCCTCATCAACACCGTGCCCCAGTCCCGCGCCCTGCTCGTTTTCGCCGCGCTGCTGTACGGTTTTGGCCCGATCACTGTCGCCCTGTTCGCGCTGCGCGGCGGCTTCAGCCACACCTTGCGCTGGGCCTCAGTCATTCTCTACGGAGCGCTTTCCGTCTTTCTGCTCCTGTTTCAAATGCGTGTGCCCAACGGCCAGGACCTCGCCTTCAACGCCGTCATCTTCACTGTCTACATGGGCTGCTGCATCCATTTCTGGTTCGCCTACCGCCGCGCCACCGCCGGAGCCTTCGTCACCCTCGCCGGATTCCTCGCCTGGTCCGCCGTCTTCATCGTCGCCCCCTTCCTCGCCGCGTATTTCCCCGCGCTCCATCCCCAGAGCGAGGTCTGGAACCTGCCCAAATACGTCGTCGCCGTCGGCATGATCCTGCTCCTGCTTGAAGACCAGATCGAGCACAACAAATACCTCGCTCTCCACGACGACCTCACCGGCCTGCCCAACCGCCGCCTCTTTCAGGATCGGCTCGCCAGCGCCCTTGAGCATGCTCGCCGCAGCGGAGCCCGTGCTGCTCTCCTGCTCATCGACCTCGACCAGTTCAAGCAGGTCAACGACACCGTCGGTCATCACGTCGGCGACCTTCTTCTCCAGCGCGTTGGCCAGCTCTTCCTCGGCCGCGTTCGCCGCTCCGACACCGTGGCCCGCACCGGCGGCGACGAATTCTCCGTCATCCTCGCGGACCCCGTTACCCGCGAAGATGCCGCGCGCGTCGGTCAAATGCTCGCCAGCCTTCTGCAGCAGCCCCAGGACGTGGGCGGCCATATCGTCAGCATCGGCGCCAGCGTCGGCGTTGGCGTCTATCCTGAAGACGCAACCGACGCCGAATCCCTCTGCATCGCCGCCGACCTCAACATGTATGCCGACAAGACCGGTCCCCGCAAAAGCTCCACGCGCAACTCCGGCATCCGCCTGCCCCAGCCTACAGCCCGCCAGAATTAGATCGGTTTCCGGAAGCGTCGCTTTGGCCGTTTTCCAACCTTGCGGTAATTCGCTCACGATAGGTCGATGTCCTATTCGTCGCGAAGGGCCACCATTGGGTCCACACTGCTGGCGCGCCACGCAGGGATGACTGTTGCACCGAATGCGACCACGGCCAACAGTGCGGGCACGGTCACGAACGTAGGGACGTCCGTGGCGCTGACTCCGAACAACATGCTGGCGATCACGCGAGTCAGGGTGACCGCGCCGACGACGCCCGCGAAGATGCCGATCAGCGTCAACTGCATCCCTTGCCCGATGACCAGACCGAGAATATTTTCACGTTGTGCTCCCAATGCAACCAGAATGCCGATATCGCGTGTGCTCTGTGTGACCAGATACGACATCACTCCGTACAGGCCCACAGCTGCGAGCAGCAGCGCGAAAGCCGCGAAAGCTCCCAGCATGGTTGTGGAGAAGCGCTGGCGCGCCAGCAGTGTGGACCCAATGGTGGCCCTTCGCGACGAATAGGACATCGACCTATCGTGAGCGAATTACCGCAAGGTTG
>Ga0206851_1257_pt1 | contig 10839 bp, 8 predicted proteins | sample Alteio_BWOrgCont_13_FD_152904 | JGI IMG/M metagenome (GOLD analysis project Ga0206851, IMG submission 152904) | Enriched cells from forest soil in Barre Woods Harvard Forest LTER site, Petersham, Massachusetts, United States -... | ecosystem: Environmental > Terrestrial > Soil > Temperate forest > O... | reverse complement strand
CGCTTTCTGAGGCGGAAATTTTGAAAATTGGCGGTACGCGGATTTATGCTGAAACCTCCAGCCGCGAGCAATACAGCCCTACTATATCGTTTTACGAAAACAACGGATTCTGGGGCGAAGCTATGATAAAAGATTTCTATGCGCCAGGCGATTCCAAGCTTATATTCGTGAAAACTCTTTAGAGAATAAAATGAAAACGGCAAAAGCAATATTATGTTCGTTGTTTTCCCTGATATGCGGCTGTGCTGGGCAAGCGGACGCTAAGACGGCCTATGATTTCCAATTCACCTCGATTGAGGGCAAGCCAATGCCGCTATCGGAGTATCGTGGCAAAGAATTGTTGATCGTTAACACTGCGTCGGAATGCGGATTTACCAAACAATATGAGGGGCTGGAGAAATTGTGGCAGGAATATAAGGATAGAGGCTTGGTGGTGATCGGCGTTCCGTCTAACGATTTCGGGGGTCAAGAGCCGGGTTCTGATGGGCAGATCAAAAAATTCTGCGAAACGCATTTCTTTGTAGATTTTCCGATGACTTCCAAGGTTGTGGTGAAGGGCGACAAAGCGCACCCGTTTTATAAATGGACGCGCTCGACCCTAGGCGTGATCGCGGCGCCAAAATGGAATTTCCATAAATATCTGGTGGCACCTGATGGCCGGATCGTAGACTGGTTCGTCTCCTCCACCGCCCCGGATTCGGAAAAGTTGAAGAAGGCGATAGAAGAGAATTTGCCTCAATAAGTTTACTGCGCGGTTTTGCAGCTCCCATCGGAATTAACGGATTTTGTTAGGATTGCCGTCAATTCCCCAGAGTTTTCCAGTGCTGCCTGGAGGGCAATTTGGTTGGCGCGATCACTAATATCCGGTGTTTTTGCGATGATTTTTTTGCCAGTTGGGGTGTTCAGGAAATTTGCGATGTCGCCAAGTTCGGCTTCGCTGAATTCCTGCTGTAATATCTGTGTTACTAGCGGCTGCATTTTACTATCAACGAAACTGCCGGCAAGTTTTGCGATTTGCGGCTGCATCTCTGCGGCGCAGGGAAGTTTTTTCGCCATGTGATTCAAGGCATCAGCGATGGCCTGCTTTATACGCGAATTGATAGCTGGATCCTGAACAGTTTCCTTAAATATTTTATCGGCGTTAGGGCTGGTGGCAGGGCTAGCTGCCATAGCTCCTCCACCGATAAAAAATATTCCTAGTAAGATAAATAATCTTATCATGTTATTACTCCAGCCTTAGTGTTTTTATGTCCATAAGTGAAATAAATAACTAGCCCTATGATCAGCCAGATTATGAGCCGCATCCAGGTATCAAGCGGGAGCCCAGACATTAGATAAAGGCTAGAAACAATCCCACCGATTGGCACCCACGGTACCAGCGGGCAGCGGAATGCGCGCGGCAAATCCGGTTGTTTCATTCGCAGATAAATAACACCAGCGCATACGATGATGAATGCGAATAATGTTCCAATGCTGACCATTTCCCCAAGTTTTCCTATGGGAGTCAATGCGGCAGCAAATGCGATCAAAAATCCAAAAATTATTGTTGTGATATAAGGCGTGTGAAAACGCTTATGAACTTTGCCTAAAAATTTTGGCATTAGCCCATCAAGAGCCATCGCATAGGAAACACGCGTCTGGCCATAGAATAACACTAGGATTACCGAACTTAAACCTAGAATCGCCCCAATTTTTACTAATAAGGCTAGCCAGGGCATGCCGATTTTATTAACACCAACGGCAATTGGATCTGGCACGTTCAAATCATGGTAATTAACGACGCCGGTTAATGTGCCTGAGACCAATATATATAAAAGTGTGCAGAAAAATAGCGAGCCTAAAATGCCAATCGGCATATCGCGGCGTGGGTTCTTTGCTTCCTGTGCGGCGGTGGAAACGGCGTCAAACCCTATATATGAAAAGAACACCACTGCAGCGCCGGTCACCACGCCACTTGGCCCGAAATCACCCATTTTTCCAGTGTTTTTTGGGATGAAAGGATACCAGTTGGCGAAGTTGATATGCGAAACGCCGAAGAATAGAAATGCGAAAATCACCAGTAGTTTCACAAAGACAATTGCGTTGTTGAATTTTGCCGATTCTCTGATGCCGATGACCAACAGCACAGTAATTGCCATAACGATCAAGAATGCTGGGAGGTTAAAGAATCCGGTTGTGCCATCCGCCAGTTTTGCTCCGAGTGGTGCGGTAAATTGTGGTGGGATTACTAAGTGCAAATCTTTAAGCAGGCTCACTACATATCCACCCCAGCCAACGGCTACAGTTGCTGAACCAAGTGTATATTCCAGTATTAAATCCCAGCCGATTATCCAGGCGATCAGCTCGCCGAGCGTGGCATAGGCGTAACTATAAGCACTGCCGGAAATGGGGATGAGGCTCGCCAACTCCGAATAACAGAGCCCGGCGAAAGCGCAAACGATTCCGCCCAAGATGAATGAAAGCACGATGGCAGGACCAGCGTGGGTTGCAGCAGCAGTTCCGGTAAGCACAAAAATTCCGGCACCGATGATCGAACCGACACCAATATTTACTAAGTTTATCGGGCCAAGAACGCGCTTCAGAGAATACTCAGTTGGAATTTCCTCGTGCAATTCGCCGATCGGTTTTTTTATGAAATATTTTGCAAAACTCATTTACGCTTCCGCCATTTCCGTTTTCCGCACATTCGTATAAAGCAGCACTGGCGCTGAGATATAAACTGAGGAATATGTGCCAACGACTATACCAAATAACATACCGAAGCTAAATGATTTCAATACTTCCCCGCCGAATAGTCCCAAAGCCAGGCAGGCGACGAAAACTGTTCCAGCGGTTAAAACCGTGCGTGAAAGCGTTTCATTTACGCTTAGGTTTATCAATTCCGGTAATGATTTTTTCTTGTATTTCCTCATATTTTCGCGGATGCGGTCATAAATCACCACCGAATCGTTGATCGAATAGCCAATGATGGTGAGCAGTGCTGCGATGGTGGTGAGATCAAATTCCAGCCGGGTGAATGCATAAAAACCTATGGTTGCTATCACATCGTGGAACAGTGCAATCACACCACCTAAGCCGAATTGCCAATCAAACCTGAACCAGAGATAAACCATTATAGCAATCATCGCTGCTGCCACGGCATAGAACCCACGATGTGCCAATTCTCCGCCGACTTGAGGACCCACGAAATCAACTTTCCGGTATTCCAACCCCGGGAAATTCGCGTTCAGAACGCTTTTTACTTCATTTATTTTTTCTTGTTGGTTTTCATCTGGTTTGGCCTGGAAGCGGATCAATATAGAATTGCCGCTGCCAATATTTTGCAAGCTAGCGCCTTTTATCCCTGCTTTGTCCAGCACATCACGGAACCCAGCAATATCCGAAGTTCCAGTAGTGCTCACTTCCATCAATATCCCACCGGAAAAATCGATGCCATAATTCAAGCCTCGTACTGCAAGCAGAATGAAAGTGCCGATAATCAGCATCAAACTAAATGCGAATCCAAGCCAGCGCTTAGAGATAAAATCAAATTTCGTCTGCTGGGAAATGAGCGTGATGGGAAATTTCATGGGCGTATAATAACTGTGGTTTATTCTTTAGCAAGTTTCTTGCGCCGCCATTGTAATCCAGCTATTGCAGCAAAGCTCAGAAAAGCAGGGATTAGGGGCAGATATTGGTTTGGCTGGTGCTGGCGCACGCCGACATTTTTTATAATGAATTCTGGATCAAGTCCTAAATCTTCAGCAGCGCTTTCTGGAATCACCTTTTTTATTTTTGCAAAATCTTTTCCGGTTCTTAAAAGAAGCCCACTATTTTTTAATTTATCCTCGCCTGATGTTCCATCTCCGAGTGGCAATAAGAAAATATATGCTTTTATGGTGCCAAGTTCATCCATTCCTTCCGTAAATATTTTTATCTCTCGTCCCGGTTCGATATTTTCTGCAACCTCAAAAATTTTATCGCCGCTATAAATGCGATAAGCCGGGTAGAACAGGTTTATCCAGGCTTTTGGATATAGCACCGTGCAGGCGATAATGATTAGCAGAAAAGTGTTCCGCCAGGAAATTTTTGTAAATAACTTTCCTTTCATGCAGGTGGCGATAATTACGATGCCAGCCAAAATGCGAAAAAAAGAAAGGGCAGCACGCGAAAAGTGATCAGGCAAAACCAATCTTTGATCGATGATTATCATAATCGCAAGTACGATGAAAATTATCAGATATTTTAGGCTTTCCGCGCCGATGCCGATGTTAAACGAATGCTTGCTGCCAGTTTTTATGAGCCGGAACTTCACCTGTGGCAACAATGCGGATACGATAGCACTTACATAAAGGAGAAAGATATTTATGATGGTAATATTTAAGGAAAAACTATTCTGTGCGGCTAAATCCTTAAGCATAGGACTCAGCAATATCGCGGCCAGAGCGAAAGTAAGAACGATGTTTCTTAAAAAAATCTCTAGAAGAAAAATGCCTGCCAGAGCCAGGATTATAACAACGGTCATGCTACTTTTACAGAAGCTTTCCAGGGCATAGCTAATCAACGGAGCAAGCCCAGAAATGGAAAATGAACCGAGACTTAATCCCAACAGGGCCATTGCGATGGTAAACGGCGCCATCATTTCCGCTGTCTTAATTACTACATCACTGATTTTCTGCCGTGGCGGCAGTAGTTTTATGCTTCTAAACTGCAGAATGTTTGGGAATGTTGGGATTTTCTGCATACTAATATACATTGTCGTAATGACGGTTATGAGCGCTAGGGGCAGGATTTTTATCAGTAGCGCAAGCCAGGAAATCTGGGAATATTGAGCTGCCAGGAATATTGCAGTGACAAGGCTGGGGATAAAAATACGCAAAAATTCGTGATATTTTTTAAAACGTTGTTGCGCCAATTTTCCTAGTTCGGTTTCGCCAAGAAACATAACAATCAGAGCGAATGGGAATATGATGCGGCAGGCGATTTTTAAGGGGGCGCCAAACAAAGATTCATCAGAAGACCAATGGTATTTCAATATCTCTGTTAATCCAATCCCCTTGGTTTCGATTAGCCCAGAAACGAACGGGGAAACCAGGCCGTAAATTATTGCCAGGCCTGAGCATATCAGGAGATTTGTTGTTAACGGAGTTTTTTTATCGTGGCTTAAAAACAGCATGGCGCCAGCGAAAACCAGTGAAAATTTTTCTGTTAAAGCGGGTGCAGAAAACAGGGAGAAAAAAACCGCTATTGTCCAGAGAAGCGAAATTGTCAAGGACCAGCGGTATTTAGACATTAATCAAAAACCTTGATTTCACGGGGTTTTACAAACACGTGATCGTCTCTTTTTAATTGTAGCTCAAGCATTTTTTCTTTCGGTATTTCTGCTTGGATGATGCTACCATTATCTCTTTCCAATTCAATCTTCACCAGTGGCCCGGCTGGATTGATGTGGATTACCCTAACTGGGATGAATTCGGGATGGCTAGGGTTTCTAGCGATTTCCATATGATGCGGCCGTGCAAACACCTTTATCACCTTTTCCCAAGCCTTGTCTTTCTTCAAGATAGTTTCGGATTTTTCTTCTTCTGGCGGGACAATCTTGTTTATTATGTTGGAGATGAGCGGGGATTTTTTTAGCCAGCTTTTTTGGTACTTGTCTTCTCCTGTTGTTTTTACACTCCGGCCTTCCTGGTATCCCCCGATTCTCGGACAACCCTTTTCATCTAACCTACCTTCAAAAACGTTAAAATTGCCAAGAAAATCATAGACGAATGAATTTGCCGGGTGGTGATAGACTTCCTCTGGTGAGCCAACTTGTTCAATGCGCCCGTTATTCATTACGACAACGCGGTCAGCCACTTCCATTGCTTCTTCCTGGTCGTGGGTGACGAAAATGCTAGTGATGTGGATTTCATCATGCAATTTACGCATCCAGCGACGAAGTTCCTTACGCACTTTTGCGTCAAGTGCACCAAAGGGTTCATCAAGTAGTAAAACTTTGGGTTCAACGGCGAGGGCGCGGGCAAGTGCTACGCGCTGCCGTTGCCCACCGGAAAGCTCGGATGGATAACGATCATGAAGCTGCTGAATGTGTACTAGCTTCAGCAGATTGAACACTTTTTCCTTTATTTTATCATCTGAAGGCCGAATTTTTTTCTGGCGAACTTTGAGGCCAAAAGCAACGTTTTCAAAAACCGTCATGTGTTTAAACAGTGCGTAATGTTGGAATACGAACCCAACACCGCGTGCTGAAGGCTGGTTGCCAATATTGCTCTTGCCGTCGAATAAAACAGTGCCGGTATCAGGTGGCTCTAATCCTGCAATGATTCGCAATAGCGTGGTTTTCCCGGAGCCGGAAGGCCCCAGCAGTGCAATCAACTCGCCTGGCTTTATTTGCAGGGAAACATTATCCAGCGCGTTGAACCCGCCGAACCGCTTGCTGACGCTTTTTATGTTTATGTTCATTAATGAACCCCGACTTCCTTGATTTCCGACTTATACTTCCATTCTATTCCGCTTTTTACAACCAGAGTGATGAGAGCCAGGACGGTTAGTATCGAAGCGACCGAGAAAGCTGCGACGAAATTATATTCGTTATATAATATTTCTACATGCAGGGGAATCGTTGTGGTTTTACCGCGGATATGGCCGGATACCACTGATACTGCCCCAAATTCGCCCATTGCCCGTGCGTTGCAGAGCAATACGCCATACAGCAATCCCCATTTGATGTTTGGTAGTGTCACGCGCCGGAAGGTTTCAAAACCGCTGGCGCCAAGCAATGTGGCTGCTTCCTCTTCTTCAGTTCCTTGCTCTTGCATCAGCGGGATCAATTCGCGTGCAACAAACGGAAAGGTAACGAAAATCGTGGCAATCACCAGGCTTGGTACCGCAAAAATAATCTGGATGTCATGCTCCTGCAAAAAAGCCCCGAATCTGCTGTGGATGCCAAATAGTAACACATATATCAACCCAGAAATCACTGGAGAAACCGAGAAGGGTAGACTGATGAGTGCCAGTAGTAGATTTTTTCCTGTGAACTCAAATTTGGCTATGCACCAAGCGGCACTGATGCCAAAAATCACGTTCAGAGGCACCGCGATTACGGCAACCAGTATGGTCAATTTTATCGCTGCTAATGCATCTGGCTCTTTCAGAGCTGCAAAATAACTCCCCCAACCTTTCGCAAAAGCCTCAAAGAATATTGTGCAGAGTGGTGTGACGATAAAAAGGCCGACAAAAGCAAGGGCAAGCATGGTCAATAGCGCCTTCACCCATAATGGCTCAGTCAGTGGATTGTAGAGTTTCTTCCTAAACCGCAGCATTATTTCCTACTCCATTTCTCTATCATGCTTATACCAAGCAGTAGTGTAAACGAGGCGAGCAACATGACTAGCGCTATCGCTGTCGCCCCTGCATAATCATATTGCTCTAATTTTATCACGATTAGTAGTGGTGTGATTTCTGAGACCATAGGTAGGTTCCCGGCGATAAATATCACTGAACCATATTCACCCAAAGCTTTGGCGAATGCCAGGGCAAATCCAGTTAGAAGCGCTGGGAAGATATTCGGGAAGATTATTTTAGTGAAGGTTTGTAGCCGGGTTGCGCCTAGGCTTGCTGCTGCTTCCTCAATTTCCCGATCCAAATCCATCAACACCGGCTCAACCGTGCGGACCACGAATGGAATCCCAATGAAAATCAGCGCAACTATTATTCCCAGGGGTGTGAATGCGACCTTGATTCCCAATTTTTCCAGATGACTGCCGATAAAACCTTGCTCGGAATATACCGCAGCAAGGGCGATACCAGCGATGGCGGTGGGCATAGCGAACGGCAAATCCACCATCGCATCGATTATTTTTTTCCCTGGCAGTTTATAACGCACCAGTACCCAACATAAAATCAACCCGAATACCGCATTGAATGTTGCAGCGGCGAATGATGCGCCGAAGCTGAGTTTATACGAGGCCAGCACTCGCGGCGAAGCCACAGCAGCGGAAAATTGCTGCCAAGAAAGCGTAGCTGTTTTAAAAAACAAGCCAGAGAGTGGCACTACCACAATCAGCAATAGGTAAAACAGGGTGAAGCTTAATGTAAGCCCAAAACCTGGAATTACGCTTGGTTTTTTTATTTTCTCGGAGAGTGGGAACATAGGAGCGACAATCATTTCGTTTTTCTGGCAACTGTCAACTGTAAAGGGGTTTAACTGTTGCAAATTAACGATAATACTGATTAAACCGATTGCATGACCTGGCAGGGATTCGCGCAATTCTTCGTCATTTTGGCGTTTGTGCTGTTATTGGCGCCGCCAGTAGGGCTTTATCTAAAAATGGTTTATAATCGGAAAAACTTGGCTTGGGACTATCTATACCATTTCACTGCTAGTGTTTGGATTTTTTGCGATGAAAGGAATGAATGTTTTGCTGCTGAACTTAAGTCTTGATGATATGATGCCTGGTAATGACAAAGTGCGGTATGAGAAATGAACGATAGTAACGATAATTCAGACAGTCGCCCATCTGCTGAATCATTTCTGGAGGAGGCTTCAAGAGAGGGTAGAGGGAAGCTGAAAATCTTTCTAGGCGCCAGCCCGGGCGTCGGCAAAACTTATGCCATGCTTCAAGCAGCTCATGAGCGCAAGGCCGAAGGCATCGACGTAGTAGCGGCTATAGTTGAAACACATGGCCGTGCAGAGACGCATAAATTATTTTCTGGTCTTGAAGTCATACCGAAGAAAAAAGTGACTTACCGTAACCGCGAATTCGAGGAAATGGATCTAGAAAAAATCCTGGAGCGTAGGCCACAACTGGTGCTGGTGGATGAGCTGGCGCACACCAATGTTCCTGGCAGTATCCACGAAAAGCGCTATCAGGATGTCGAGATTATGTTGGAAAACCAGATCGACGTTTATACTACGGTGAACATCCAGCATCTTGAAAGTTTGAACGATGTGATTTCGCAAATAGCAAAAGTCAAGGTGCGGGAGACGCTGCCCGACCATATTTTCAAATCCGCCGATGAGGTGGAACTGGTTGATCTCCCTCCAAAGGAATTGATCAGAAGGCTTTCCGAAGGAAAAGTTTACGTTAAGGATCAGGCGCGAAATGCAATCCGACATTTCTTCTCACCATCAAATTTAACGGCGCTCCGCGAACTTGCCTTGCGCCATACTGCTGAACAGGTGGACGACCAAATGTTGCAGTTGATGCAGAAGAATGCCATCAAAGGTCCGTGGCCGACACGCGACCGTATTATGGTCTGTATCGATCATCATCCGAATTCCGAGAATCTTATCCGTGCGGCAAGCCGAATTTCGGCCAGACGTCGTGCCCCGCTCATTACTATTTATGTTGAATCACCTTCGCATTACCTGCTTTCGGAAAAAGCCAAGGAACAGGTATATAAAAATTTCCAGCTGGCGGAAAACCTTGGTAGCGAAACCATAACGCTTTCCGGTCGCGATATTGCCGCTACCATTTTAGCTTTCGCGCGTAATCGTAACGTAACACAGTTAGTGGTGGGACGTAAGAAACGTCCGCAATGGCTGGAACTCATCACTGGTTCGGTGGTGCATAAGCTGATCCGCAAAAGTGCCAATATTGATGTATATGTGATAAATTTTGAGACATTGCCCACACTGGCACTACCGCCCGAACGGCAATATGCAAAAGTAAATCTCAATATTTTCGATTATATAAAAAGCTCTGCCGCCGTATTACTTATAACGCTTGCTGCCATTACTTTGCATCAGTTCGTAGCGCTTGATCTTGCCAATCTTCTGTCGATTTTTCTTATACCGGTAATTTTCAGTGCTGTGAATTATGGCAGCCTGCCTGCAGTTTACTCCTCATTTCTCAGCATGTTCCTTTATGATTTTTTCTTCGTTGAGCCACTTCACACGCCAACTTTTCCCATACCACTGCACAGCCTTACTTTGATTGCATTCATAGCTACTGGTATCACCGCCAGCACGCTTTCCTTCCGGGCGAAAAGCCAGGCTGTTGCTTCCGAAAGGAAGGAGGAGCGCACGGCTGCACTCTATCAACTTTCTCGAGAAATGGCTTCAGCTGTGCAATTGGATGATGTATTGGCTGCTATAGTGGTAAAGCTTGATAATATATTGAATGCAGAAACCATCATTCTGTTGCCCGATGAGAGTAAAAAGAAATTGAAAGTAGTATGCCCGCCGGAATTTGAATATGACGAGAAGGAACAGGCTGCATCATTATGGAGTTATGAGCACGAGGAAATGGCGGGCCGTGGTACAGAGACGCTTACTACTGCACGCAGGCTTTATGTTCCGCTCAAAACTCAGCGCGGTATTGTTGGGATATTGGGGGTAGAAGGTAAGAAAGGTGCTTTGCTGAAAGACCTGGAATTCAGGCAGCTCTTGGATGCTCTTTCAGCACAGAGTGCGCTTGCAATTGAACGCGCTAGGCTTGCTGAGGAGATGGAAGAGGCTATTATTACCCGTGAACGTGAATCATTGCGCTCCATTCTGCTTTCATCGATTTCACAAGATTTGAAAACTCCGCTTGCTGCGGTAATTGGCTCGGTATCGGCATTAAAGGCTGCCGGGAAGAAACTTGCCACTGCCGCCAAAGACGGGCTTATTGACATCATCCTCGATGAATCGGAAAAGCTGAACCAATTCATTGCCAACCTGCTGGAAATGACCAAGCTGGAAACTGGCTCGGTTATTCCCCGCATTGAGCTGGTGGATATTTATGAGTTGGTGAATTATTCGGTAAACAAAGAGAAAAAAATGCTGGCCGGACATACTGTTAAGCGTGATATTCCCTCTAACCTGCCGCTGATAAAGGCAGATTTTATGATGATGGAACAAGTAATCTCTAA
>Ga0206851_1256_pt1 | contig 10844 bp, 10 predicted proteins | sample Alteio_BWOrgCont_13_FD_152904 | JGI IMG/M metagenome (GOLD analysis project Ga0206851, IMG submission 152904) | Enriched cells from forest soil in Barre Woods Harvard Forest LTER site, Petersham, Massachusetts, United States -... | ecosystem: Environmental > Terrestrial > Soil > Temperate forest >... | reverse complement strand
CGCCGGGGTCTTTTTAGTCTTTGCCATAGCCAACGAGTTTTTGTGCCCGATTAAAATACGATCTAATTGGGAGCCGGCAACAGGTAAAAACACGGTATTTATGGAATATTTGGCGATGTGCATCTATGCGGGATGACCTAATAGATTCTGATATGAAAAAATTGTTATCCTTTTTGGTTTTTGGGATGGTCGCACATTGGGAGGTCCCGGCGCAGTCCGGCGATACCCAGGGGGTAGCTGTGCAGCTTACCTCCACCCGTGCCCTGTATGACCGGGTGGCGATCCTTAACTATATTCAAAATCAGGAGTTCGATGAGGCGATTGCCTATATCGCGCCGATCCTGCGAGCCGACTCGGGTAATGCGACTTTGCTGGGGTATGCGGGATATGCCTACTTCGAGACCGAAGATTACCGGGCGGCGGGAGCGTGTTATCAGCGACTGCTGGGGATCGATTCGAATAATATCCCGGCGCTGCATTATTTGCTGCTGATCGCGATGAATGAGCATCCCGCTGATGCGATGGACTATGCGCGGCGGCTGGTTGCGCTGGAGAAGGACCGGGCACCGTGGTGGCGAATGGAGGCGGAGCTGTTTGCGCGCATCAATCAGCGGGATTCGGCGCTGGTCTATTATAATCAGGCGTATGCCTTGGCGCCAAACGATATCCGGACGATTGCGGGGCTGGCGGATCTGTTGATGGAGAACAAGGAGTTTGACCGGGTGGACAGTATGGTCGATGCGGCGACGGCTCGTGATTCGCTGAATCCGACGCTGAATAAGCTGGCGGTCCGGTCGGCGTATTTGTCTAAACAATATTCGCGGGCGGTGGTGCCGGGGGAACGGCTGGTGCGATCGGATGAACCTTCGGTGCAGGCGTTGACATCGCTGGCGCTGTCTTATTACGAGCTGAAGGCTTTTTCGGACTGTATCCGCGTCTGCGAGCATATGATCGGGCTGGGGTTGACGGAGGAGTCGGTGTTTTATTATGAGTCGCGGGCGTGGACAAAGTTGGGTCAGTATCGGACGAGTGATTCGCTGCTTCGGATTGCGCTGAAGATGGCAGTTGAACCAACGGCGGAGTGGTATTATTTTGATTTGGCGGCGAATCATGAGGCACTTCACGAATATCGCGAGGCGGTGGCGAGTTATGATACGGCGTATTATTTGTTTAGGGATCCGACGGTGCTGTATACATGTGGGAGGATTTGTGAGACGGAGTTGCGGGATATGGGGAGGGCGCGGAGATATTATCTAAGGTATTTGGAGGTGGCAAGGCCGAAGACGAAGGAAGAGCGGGAGGCGCTGGCGTATGTGCGTAAGCGGTGGGGGCGAAAACAGGCGTCCAGACCCTGATCCACTCGGATCTATGCGGTGCGGGGGCTCCTGCAATTGCATAGGCGTCTCAGCCGCTTTAGGCTTAGACCAGCCAGCCTGAAATTCGTAGTGATCGAACATCGTGAGGGCCTCGATCATATAGCTGGCCGCTACCCTGCCGTCCGTTTGAATTCATGGTAAATACACATTCTTTTAATGGAGGCCTTTGCGAAGCGGTAGCGATCGGTTTCTGGTAACGGCCGCCTCTATCGATGAAAGTTGGCTAATACAATTACTAACACAATGAGCAGCAACAATGGCAGAACAAACCCAAAGATAATTTTAAAGAACTAGGAATACGGCGGAAGGCAACAATGAGCTTATCCTTGTAGGGTAAGCGGAAAAAGGGTGTTTTCACGGTTGACTGCGGGATATTATCGGCTTATTTTTCCATCATTATTCCAACTCACAAATTAATATCATGAGACATTCTCTATTAACCTTGCTATTATGCTCCTTCCTGGCCAACGTCTTGGTGGCACAAACAGGCTGTGACATTTCATTATGGCAGCATGTATATAACCCAAGCAGGTTCACAGTATGGAAAAGATGTGGGAGTGATCAATGCGATGAAAAAGGAGAAGGACGGTGACTATCATATCCAATTGCAACTGGATCCCGGACAGCCTCGGTTCCTCAATCAGCGTAATATGGATGCACAAGACGGGTGTTTAGTGCTCGAAATAATCTGCTACAATAAAGTAACTCAGCCGGATGCGGTGGACGCTTGTAAAAGTTGCCCGGAGAATGTGACTATTCCCAAGAAAGGGGATCACGTACAGGTCACGGGTTCTTTTGTAAAGGACCTGGAGGCCAATCACGGGTGGAATGAGATTCATCCAGTGTCGGCAATCTTGGCAGCCTCGGGAGGTGTCAGGCTTCAGGATGAGTGAAAATACCCACTCCACTAAATTAAGCCCAAATTGGGTGATTTTCCCGTTTTCTGGGCTATGAAAATAAAGTATCTTCCGGTATACGTTCTTTTTAAAAGACCAGCTTTATTCATGCGATATATCTTCCTTTTACTCCTACTTACTACCAGCTATTTGACCTGTTTCAGCCAACGTACCATCCGAGGAACTATTACTGCTATTAACAATTCACCTCTCCCTTTCGTCGTCGTAAAAGTAAAAGGCACTACAATTGGTACATTTACAGATACTTCCGGAGCATTTAGATTAACCATACCTGATTCCCTGATCAAGAAATCAAGGCCGGTATATTTGATTGTGTCAGCTACTGGATTTCAAAGTCAGTTGGTTCAACTAGCCGATTATGACTCGGTGGCTAATCTTAGACTATATTTCGATGCCAGCAGTTTAGATGAGGTAGTTGTGACTAGTATAAAACCTAGATATCAGGAAATAGTTAGTTTCCCCTGGCCTCCTCCGGAGTTTTCCTGCAGCACAGTACTCGATCAAAACTATTTTTCCAATGCACATTCGCTTGGAGATATAAGCGGCATCTTGTTGAACGCTCTTAACTCAGTAGGTTACAGTGATCGGTCTTATTATTATATTCCAAATGGATTTGCACTGGTAACCAGGATTGAGCAGATAAACGAAGACGGGGAGTCGCTGTCTGGTAACGCAAGGTGGAGTGCTCGAACAGCAACTATGGGTAAATTATCCTGGCGTGGCTATTTACGGTCGCTGTTCTTTCCAACACCCGGATATTTCAGAATTATTGTATTTGCCGTCACAAATAAGCCATTTACATCATCAGGGAAAAAGATTGGCAGAGATGACGCTTCAGCGTGGTTTCATCATGGCTTCAATGTGTTGCCGGAGGAGATCGCAATGATGCGATTCCGAAAGAACTATGCCTGCACTGCGTTGATTTATGAATACAAAAAACCTGAAAGCGACGAAGCGATTCTAGACATCCCGTCTATTATTACAGCAGGGGAGCACATGGAAAGGTCAAAGATAATTCAGGCCTTAAAACGAAAATAACATGCAAATTTCAAAATTTTCGGCGCAGAAGACACTGGCCATTCTATGGTTTATCAACAGCGGCGTTCTCATTCTTTTGTTCGTTGCCTTTACGGCCTTTGATCGTTTTGATGGAAAGCCTGCCAAAGGATGGGAATGGATCACGCAGAATATTTTTCCGACGCTTACTCTAATGATCTCTGCGTTTACCATTAGCGCTGGACAGCAGCAATCCGACCTTACGGTAGACCGGTTCTATTTTCGCCTTGCTTTCGGGGTTTCCTTGTTTTACCTTGGAATTCTTTATCTTACTATCTTCCTGGCGCCGCTGGCCTTTTCGTATTCCAATCTTTCAATTCTTGATCTATTTGCCCAATCAAATATCTATTTGGCTTTGTTGCAAGGTGTTGTAACCGGTTCGATTGGTCTTTTCTTTGCAAAAAAGTGATAAGGGAATGCGTCGGCCTGAATCTAACCATGGGCTTGACTTAACGAAATACCGTCTTTTCACGGTATGTGCGATTGAACATACCCCTTAGTTTTGGTTAAACCATCTAAATTTATCATCATCATGAAACCTGTAATCATTTTAGTCCTTTTTGCGTGTAGTCTTTTGTTTATAACCGGCTGCGGGAATAAGTCGAGTTCCCTAACCCAAAATGATTCTTTGGCGGTTGCGAGCACTTATGTTAAAGATCATCCGGAGATAGCGGCAGGCAGTTTTTATCATGTCTTCGAAAAGCTTAAAGTAGGTCAGGATAGTCTTGATAAGATGCGTCAAGCATACAATTCCGTCCTGACCTTTCACCTTCCGGATCCTTATACGGGCGGCTGGGCGACGGGCTTTAACGTGGATACGGCCGACTTCAACGATATGGTAAAGCTAGGTAGTGCAGGGAAGGTGATCACGTTCGGGTTCCATTTCGCGATCCGCAATTACACTCAGTTTGCGCAGGGAGCTTTGCCATTATACACCATGGAGGTAGTGCCTATCGGACCAGGATATAAGCCCTTTCCTGCGGGCCTACAAGCTGCTACCTCTACTACGACTGCTACCAGTTACGGATACGATTTCGTAGACCCATGTCCGGGTGGCCTGGGCTGTCCAACCAATTAATATACAGATGTTATGACCCCCAGATTCGTACTTTATCTGCTGTTGTTGCTAACCGTATTTGTGATCGGGATGGTTCGGTATAAAAACAGGACTGCCCCTTTCAAAGCGTTGACCCTGTTCGTCGGGGTCACCTTTATCAGTGAGCTTATGACCCGTGTGGTGACCTATAAATTGGGATATAGCTCGCCGGTATATCACGTGTATATTATCGCCATGTATTTGTTTTACGCGTGGATGTACCGGCAGCTTTGTTCCAGCCATGCGATAAGGAAAGCGATCTTGATATCAGTCCCTGTGTTTATCGGGCTGGCGGTGATGAATACATTGTATTACCAGTCTTTGAAGCGATTCCCAAGTAATATGCTGCAGATCGCTTGTGTATTGATCGTCGTACTATCCCTGATTATCTACCGGCAGATGTTTCATTATCCGATAGAAGAGAATTTGTTCCGGCAGCCGGTTTTTTGGCTAAACACCGGCACTTTATTTTTCTATACGACGACATTCCTCCTGCTGAGCTTCCTGAATTATTTTGTCAGTCAGAAACTAAATATTGTACCGCTGAGGGATATGCTTTATATTTCGGGGATTATATATTACGTGATATTGGGTATAGCTCTATTGGTATAATATGGATTACCGGACCAACACCGAAGTCTATTTGTTTATCATAACGGGGATCATCATCCTTAATGTCTTTTTAGGGTTTATCGTTTCTTTCATATTCATGTACCGGAGGAAGCAGAAGGCAAATCGCATGGAGAAGAATGAGCTGCATTTTCAGTTTCAGCGTACACTTCTGCAAACACAGCTCGAAATACAGGAACAGACCTTTAAAAATATTTCGCAGGAGATTCATGATAATATCGGGCAGGTGCTGAGCCTGGCCAAGCTGAATCTTTCGGCCATAGAATTGAACAGAGAAGAGGATTACCGGGAAAAAGCGATCGGGGCTAAGCAGCTGATTAGCAAGGCCATTCAGGACCTGCGAGATCTTTCCCGCAGCCTGAATACGGATTATGTCTCCCGGATGGGCCTGGAAAAGGCGATAGAATATGAGCTGGACATCATCCGGAAGTCGGCTATGTATGAGACGGATTTGACAGTCAGAGGACCGGTAAGCTCTTTTGAAAAACAAAAAGAACTGATCGTTTTCCGAATCGTCCAGGAGGTGCTCAACAATATTATTAAACATGCCAACGCAACAGTGATCAGGGTAGTACTGGAGTATGGGGACGATTCTTTCAACCTGACCGTCACCGATAACGGAGTCGGGTTCGATCTGGACCCTTTAAGCAACGATGAGCGTTTTGGGTTGGGTATCCGGAATATGCATAGCCGGGCGAACCTGATCGATGCCGAATTCAAGATCAGCAGTACGTTGGGCAGCGGAAGTACGGTGAATCTCACGGTGAAAAGTGGTGCATTTAAGAAACAGTAACCAAATGGATAACAAGACTGCCAAGGTATGCATCGTCGATGATCATGTCCTGCTTCGCAACGGTCTGGCGGGCCTCATGAACAATTTTACCGGCTATTCCGTGTTGTTTGAGGCGGATAACGGGAAGGAAATGATCGCTGAGTTGGTAAAGGGGAAAATACCGGACATCGCTTTACTGGACATAAATATGCCGGTTATGGACGGTTTCGAGACTTCCCTCTGGCTGAAGCAGAACTTCCCTGAAGTCAGCATTCTGGCACTTTCCATGTACGATGATGACAATGCGATCATAAGAATGTTACAGAATGGGGCGAAGGGCTATATCCTAAAAGACTCCGAAGCGGTAGAACTGAGGAGTGCGCTGGACGCCGTTCGCGATAAAGGCTTCTACTATTCGGAAATGGTTACAGGTAAATTGATTCACGCGGTCAATATCGCCGGGGATACCGGAAAAAGCATTGGCGTGACGGTTTCGCTGAGCGAAAGGGAGACCGATTTTCTAAAGCTGGTTTCCACCGAACTGACATATAAGGAAATAGCGGAGAGGATGTCACTGAGTCCAAGGACGATCGATGGTTATAGGGATGCTTTATTCGAGAAACTGGGTGTAAGAACGAGGGTAGGACTGGCGGTATACGCGATCAAGCAGGGCATTTTCAGGCCGTAGAGGCAAAATACAAGGGAGACGGTAAAAAAAGGGTGTTTTAACGGTACGCCGACATTCGCAATTGACTGTATTTTTGAACATATGAACCGAACACTTCTGCTTTCGCTGTTATTTTTAACGACCCATTTGTTGACCAGGGGGCAAGGGATGGTTTGCAATGTCTGTCGTGGTGAAGACACATTGTTTGCGACAAGGGAGGGTAAGGATAACGCTTTCTACCTGGTAATGAAAGCCAGGGATGTTTGGGGGACAAAAGGAGCCGTCACTAAAATTCTTGTGGGTAACAAGCTTAGCAGGGAATTGGCAATGGCCGAATATAAAAACAGACTTGGTATTGAAATAAGCAAATTACATTCCGACCCCGAGAAATCTCCTTCTGCCGTTATAAATTTTATCGATCAATTTTGCCAGCAGGAGGTGAGTAAATATTTTGATGTACCTGTTGTGGAGATTCCTACCACCCAAGTCAAACTGAAATTGGGGGGTACGCATTATCTGGCGTTGATTAAAAAAGGGGATTTTTTTTTAATCTCGTTGCTGGGGCAGGACCCGCCGGTGGATATATTGGCCTGGAACGAAAACGACAACCAATATGAGTACAAGGGAAGGGTGCTGGAAAACCCGGAAGTGCAAAACATTCTTCCTCAAGTCGAATTTTTAGCCAAAAAGGAAGCGAAAATTACCATCCCGGGTCTCCATTTGAAGGAAGTCTCCAACGGGAACGACGATCCCGACGCGGAATTTCAATTGGTTGACAATAGCAAGTCCCAAGCTGTCGGGATAGCACTCCCGGCCGATATTGCCAAACGCATCATGGGTGCCCGGAGAACACGAGCGGATCACCAGGATGACAAAAGGGTCGGTACCTATGACCTAAAAAGCTTGAGGGATAAAGACCTTAACCAGCAATTAAGTCGGGCTGAAAATCTGCAACAACTTGAAACCCGGACCGCGGATGCGATGTACATCGAATCGATCCGCCAGAAGATCAACCTTCCCTGTGCCGGATGTATGGTGGCCGACAATGAAACCTTGCTGATCTATGACCACAAATGCGGAAAATTGTTGTATAAAAAGGCCGGGGAGTCAACTATCTCGGTCCTGACCGACATAAATGACCTGAAACTTCAATATAAGAAGCCTTTCCGGATAAAGGTTGTCAATTTTAACCGGTATTTATATAACCTGAATTTTGCCACCAGTGATATTGCCTTTACCAGTTCCGAATCCGCAGTTATGCAGCAGTATTTGATTCCGGGGGCTAATAATGGCCAAATTTCGCCGACAAATACTTATACCAATGGAGGGACCATAAATAGCGGAGATTATATTTATAGCAGCATTTCGCAGTTTAAAGCAAATATCGACTTGATCCTGAGCAAAATCAATAGCTTCTATTTACCGATCTACACCCAAAAACAGGTGGGGAAGCTTTTGAGTCTGAATAATGCTTTGGCTGCGAACCCCAAGATCAGTCAACCCATTAAGGATTCATTAAACTCTATCGGGAAATCATTTAACGATTCTCTTTTCCAGTTGACCCTGAATCGAAAAATCCCTACTGATACAATTTCCATGAAAAAGAGACTCTTTCTTTCCCGCTATGAAAACGGCATTTCTAATGTTTTTAAACAGATGACGTTAAAGCAGAGCATCTCTACATCGACAATGCTATCTCTGCAGACTCAAACCAAAAATTTACTGGATTCCGTAGCCAAATCCATTTTTCGGGATAGCGTGATTTCCAGCAAAAGGGACAGTGTGCTTAAGGAAGTATGGGATTTGAGGGGTAAGTTCTTCAATCTGGCCTTCTATTGCGATTCGTTTATCGATAACAGGGTCATGGCCTATTCTTTGTGTACGGATTCTTTTGGTTGTTGTACAAGCCCCCAGCAGACCTATAGACATTTTGACAGTCTGGTAAACAATATTTCCGAACATATCTATTTTTTGAAATGGGCAAAGATGATATATGACTCCGTCAGCAGTTCTATGCAGACGCAGGCTAAAGATACCACCGGTCAATCGAAGGTAGGGAAAGGGAACGCCGATTCAGCCAAGGCCACCGTGCTCGCGATAAGTACGTCCGACCTAAAATTCAAAAACGGGAATATCGCGGGCATATCGCTGCACCTCACGCCGGATACGACGAAGCCCGCGAAGTCCGCCGCGCTCCCTGACCCCTTCTTGGCCATCGATTCTTTGTGGTTCTCCTTCGAACGATCCATCCCGACGGACTATGTGATGCGTCAAATCATCTTCCGGAATAATCTGATCAGCGGTAATATGTCGTATACCTCACCCCCCATTTTCCCATATGGAGACAGGATGGGGTTGGTTTTGCAAATGCCCGTTGCGGATTCTGTGAAGCGGATGGGTACCATGCCTTCGAGTACTGTGACCATGTCAGCTGATCTTACTGTTGTCGGCAGGCCCCTTTTCAGCTTTAGCGCGGGTACTTTTTTTGGATTTGGCCTCAAAAGCAGCACGTATGAATGGCAACAGGTGCCGGCCTTAGGCAGTAATACCGTGCAGTCGAATTCGCCCTATCAACTGGTGAAAACGGGCGCGGGGACGGATCCCATTGGAGCAGCCGGCTTTGCCAACGTCACATGGCCATGGCCCTCCTGGTTGTTCCACAGCAATGGGTTGTCCAATAACGTGCGGATAGGTTTTTCGGGGGGCGTCGGCGTGGTGGTCGCCCCAACACCTATAACCGTTGGTTATTTACTCGGGGGTACCATTTCTATCGGCACTTATCAGCAATTTCATTTTACTTTTGGCGCCGTCGGGATGCAAGCAAACCAGCTTAAGGATAATCTGAATAACAACAATCAATATGCCACCCTGCCTACGATTCAGCAATACAATCAGAAAATTCAGCTAGGAACATTTTTAGCGATCAGTTACACGGTTTTCAGCCCCAAAAGCACGGGGACCATGCAGAATCAGGTAATAAATGTGAATTAATTTATGAAGTCGGTGAGCAGGCAATTACTACGTAGAAGTCTTTATGTTATTTCTTTAATGACATTGGCGTGGGCTTGTTCCAAACATTCCAGCCCCGGAACGTCCGGGGAAGTCTACCCGATCAATGGAACAATATATATCAAGAGCTATTATTTGGGTACGAATGACTCTTTGCCGCTCTCCGATAAAACGGTGTATATCGGCATCGATACGGGGGTTAACAAGGATGACACTTCGAATTATTTTTATTCGGTCCAGTCGGGAAGTAGTGGGGAATTCAGCTTTTATATAACAGATACCTTACTTCGTTACACGCTCTTTTCGATTGGGTACGATACGAATTCGAGGTCATTTATTCCGCTGTACTACGGCTCGATCATAACGGACAGTCCTTATAACCAGCTCAATAATTACCAGTTTTCCGTCTCTGTCGATACGGTCAATCGGAATGGCTTGAATGTCATGACTGTTGACACGAATGGCCAGGCTCTCCCCGGAGTTTCGGTGTTCTTATATACATCGGGTGTCGTGGCGCAAAAAGATTCCGCCTATACGGGCCTGGGCCAATTTACAAAGGGGACCACGGATTCCCTGGGCAAAGTTTTTTTCTCTCAGTTACCCGCCGGTAAAATGTTTATCAACGCCATGCTAAAGGTTAACAGCACAGACACACTGAAACGGTTCGATTCAGCGATCAGCATTCCGATTATCGGCATTCCGTTGGATACCCTGCAGTTAAGATAAGAGGCCGGGTAAAGGAATATTAACTGAATAACATCCTGTCTGTGTAATGAAAGTCACTCGGGTCAAAATATGAGACGGCCCATTTGTTATTCTGGTAAAGGAATAGCGGCTTTTTGATGATAATGGGCTTTTTTCCCGATTTTTTCTTAATAGTTTGATTCGCATTGCGGAAATGGAAGTGATCAACGAGCGCCAGGGCTTCGAGGGCAAATACGGTCGCAATGTCCTCATCCCTGATGGAGATCAGGTTGTCGCCGTTCTGCTGTTCGCCAAGGAGTGCCAGATTTGAGGAGCCGCAGAACACTTCCGCTTGGGCGGTATTGAAACTACATACCACGAATTTATGGTGAATTTGATGATCAAAACCTATCCCGACTTCCTGGTTGAACGGTGGCGGCAATTTTGTTCCTACGGGTTTGCCGGTCACTAATATACCTGTTTTTGACGAAGGCTTATAAAGGGTGATCCCCCCCGGATTATCGGAGATCCCGTAGCTGAAAATCTTCTTATCGGTATGAAGTGCCCGCAGAGCGGGGAATATGGGGCCGCTATTCTTTGGCCCAGTGTCCATCACGGCAAAGAGTACGCTGCTTTT
>Ga0206851_1255_pt1 | contig 10856 bp, 11 predicted proteins | sample Alteio_BWOrgCont_13_FD_152904 | JGI IMG/M metagenome (GOLD analysis project Ga0206851, IMG submission 152904) | Enriched cells from forest soil in Barre Woods Harvard Forest LTER site, Petersham, Massachusetts, United States -... | ecosystem: Environmental > Terrestrial > Soil > Temperate forest >... | reverse complement strand
GTGCACTCGAATAGAAATTTCGCATCTGGGACTCGCATTTAACTTACAACAGATCTATCGATTTTTGAATCCACGGGAGCTTCTCGAATAGAAATTTCGCATCTGGATTCTCTCTCATTATCTTATTTCTCTCTGCCTCTTTCAATTTATTCAAGTGATGCAGATCAGTCTTTAGACTCTCAGATGCTCTGTTCAATTGAATTATATACACATTCTTCTCCGCGAAATTAATCTCTTCAAACTCCATATATTTATTTACCTTAAGAGATTTCGGATTCTGATCTCTAACTTCCTCTGCAAACATCTGATTGAAATTGTGAAATACCTTTTCAATCATATACATAGATGTAGCTATCTCAATACATGTAACAGCTATAATAACAAAATTGTGATATTCTCTCAGAACAACAGATGTGTATCGAATAGTCGGATCGATATCAATAAGAGAATAGATCATGAAATTTTTCAGTTCCGGGACGGAACCTGGGAGTTTTCGAACTCCCATATTCAACTCAAGTAACTTATACAGATTGTTATAATCGGAAATTAGAGCCTCTTGATATTTTTGATAGTTCTCCATCCCCTTCTTGAACAGATCGACAAGTTTATCGCGCGGTGCCCCAATTTCAGAATTTTGAAGATCGAAAAATGCTTCATAGTAGGCAAAAGGAGTCTCGATATTATCGATTTCTGAACGAGTATAATCTCGTACTGCACGATCAAAGGTTGAACAGACACCGTTTCGACGACAACCGTATAGAGGTACATTTAACGGCAGAGAGACAAGCTCCCCTGCCAAGCCACCACTCACAAATTTCGACATCTCATTTGTATATAGAGGAACCAGAACTGAGTCGAAAAAGACAATCGGCGCCACATTCCACTCCTGCGTATAAGGAAAAGTGTATCGATTATCAAACATAAGAAGTAGAAAAGAGGCTATCTTCTGATCTTGACCGAAATACTGCAGCATCTCTTTTCCTTTCGCATACACTTCAGTGTTGTTGGCCAATCTCTCCGCAAATATCTGATCATCTGTCTTTCCAGCTATACTCTTCTTATTCATAGCAAAAGTTGCTACACTCGGTGTGAGCGCAGAGAGTAGAGAGAAGCAGAGTATCTTAAATATATCCATTATAGGATAACTTCGGTTGGGATAGATACCGATATTGACACCGTTGTAACCATAATCTCTCGGCTTATAGGGATAGTACATCTGAGAATTATATTTGATATGAGATCGACCATAATCGATTATCATTGCAACTGTATCTGTGACTACGTAATAGGTCCTTTTAGATTCTCCTGTACCAATCTCATAAGGGATAGCTATAGGAGAAGGGAGACGTTTTATCAGTATATTATTGTCATGAAGATCTCCGTGTGTAAAATCTATTTTCTCATATGCAACTTGTAAAGCCAAAATAATCTGAACGAATACATTTAGAAATTGATTAAAGGTTGCTGTGCGTATGAAATCCTCTAGACTCGGTGCACCCTCTTTAGAAGAAGTAGGAGAGCTTGCTTGTCCAGGAACACTGCTGGGAGCTCCCACATTCTCATAAATTATATAATCGACAAGATTATTCGGATCGTTATTCTGGCAATAGGTGATAGCTTTCGATAGCGAAGTTCCATCCCCTGTTGTGAATGAATCGACATAGGGTGGTGAACATTTGAATAGACCAAGAACATAACTGAAATTTGGAATATAATCTCTCAATGAATTTGTTCCGAATGCTCCAACGAAGTATTCATGAATCTGTTCATCAGCTTCGTCCTTTCCAGACGGAACTTTGATAATGTAGGCCCTCTGCACTAAATCCAAAGTAGGGTCTCTCTGTTCAATCTCGGGTGCCAAAGCTAAATTTAAAGATCCACTTGCACCTAATGAATTCAAACTAGTGATAAAATTACGAACTTTGAAATTGTTATAGACTCCCGCACTTCTTGGAGTAGTCACTGAACGATTATTCATACAGAGAAGAGTCTGTAGAATTGTAGGATCAGAGAATCCGGCAGTAGTCGCTCTCTCAATATCTTCAGCATAGATCTTTCTGTTTTTCGTCGCTTCTATTGGACAGAAAGAATCCGAGATCTCTATGATCTCAATCTCTTCTCTCAATTGAGCTGTCATAAATGATGTAAGTTCATCTTTACGAGTCTCTGCCACAGTATTACTGTCAGCTAGATACTTATTGGTTTCTGTCAACAGATCCATTTTAAACTCAAAAATGAATTATTTTAATTTTGATTCTTTCTAATATTAAAATGAATCCTTATGGTTCAGTAGGACAAACTTATAATCAAGCCGCAACGATAGGGGGAATACCAGCTTCTATGTTCAGTGGAAGACAGAGCTCTTATCTCTCTTCTTCTGTTGCTCCAGCTCCCCCTTTCCAAATTTCACAACCCTCTTCTGGCCAGCAATTCATAGACGTCTCAGCTCAGAGTATCATAGATGCAAGCAATTATAATCAGCGAGCATCCGGAGTTACAGTGAATCCTGTCTTCCCCTCTGCGATAGTTGCTCCTCAATTTGCACCAGCAGCTAATCTTCCCTCTATGCCGACAAGAGCAGAGTTTGCAAGTGGAACTTTCGGTTCAGCTACAGGAGCTCCTCAAATGATCACTCAACCTGTGACCTCAATTACAACAGCCTCTACAGTCGTTGACATCCAGAGACCTTCAAAGAAGATAGTGAATACTGTTCAGACCAGAAACACAAGAGACTACTATCCTGTTGAATCTACGATGTTACCTATTCGCTGTAGTTGTGGATTTGTTTTTCATACCCGAGATCCTAGCAAAGGATGGGTCTCTCTTGAAGAGGCAATAGAGCAAGATTTGAAATCTGGACAGACAATTCAACAGATAATGATCGACAATAAAATAATCAAGATCTGTTGTACAGCAAAAGTTGTCGAGGCTCCGTTTGTAAATAAGCTTATGAGAGAAGCAGAGAAGATGAAAAACAGAACAGAGATGAAGAATTTGACTCTTGCAGTTAGTGGTCCTGATGTTATTGTTCCTTTACTTCGATCTGGTGCTTTCTCTATGAGAGTGATATCTACTAATGACACAAGAAATCTACAGCAACTACAGTCACAACAGAGAGCCGATACTTCAATAGTAGATGAAGAGGGGAATATAATAGAAGCAGAGAATCCGAATGGAGATCAAGACGATTTAATTGATTACTGAAGAACTTCGGAACTGAACTAATCTTTTTCGTTTAATTTTAATTCAAATGAATTAAAGAGTATGTCCAGAAGCTTCTTACCGATAGTGATAATTGAAGATAATAAGGGAGAGAATTCGCTCTTTCTCTACAACACCAAAGTGATGACAATGGAGTATCAGAGAGCGCCAGATGAATTTCTACCCCATCTTCCTAAAAGAGAACGTCGCAGAATTTACACTCACTCTCTCTTGTGGAAGATCTCTGCCGAACGCAAGAGATCTCTGAGCATAATAGAGAGTAACACTTACACAAATCTATCAGATGATGAACTTATGGAGTATCTGACTTTCAATAACAAACAATTAGATACAGAGATGATTGGAGATGCAGCCATATTCTTCTATGGAAAATATGAATCGGAGTGTGGATCACATGTAGAGGAGGCTGGGATAAAAGAACGAAAGATCTACAAGACTAATTCGGCTTTCGGAGCCTACGCCTATATGATAAATCCTGAAGCAGCAGCTATTGCTCTATTAGAAATTAATAAGATAGAGAGAGATGATCTGCTCGATGAGTTCTTCCAGCAATTATGCTCCAAAGAACTCGTCAAGGCCTACTGCTATCATCCCTCTATCTTGAAGAGTGCCACAGGATACACGGCAGAATGTCTGTATCCTATAGACGAGAAAGAGAATAGAAAGAAGAGAAATGAGAATAGCAACTGGTTACCTATTCTAATCTTTATTCTGATTATTATTCTGATAGTCATTCTTATCTTAGCCCTCTATTACGTGGCGAGAATCTGTTTCTCAAGCTCAAATATTTACACGATCCATCTCAGAGATCAACTTGAATCCGAATAGTCACTCTCCTCTGTCTCTTCAGTAGTCTCTGTCTTATCTATCTGTTGAGAGGATTCTGTCAAACTGACTATTTCAGTAGCTTCTGAGGGAAATTCGGTCTTCGTATCAGAATCATCGGTTGATGGCGCTAAACTCGCTGTTGAATTTCGAATCTCAGAACTATAAGTAGTTTTAGTATAGGATGATTTTGTATTGATAGCTATCTTCTTTTCAAAGTTTGCTAAGAATTTAATCCAACGATTATGATGTTGATACAATTTCGATTTGCCAGAACTCTCTTTTCTCTTCTTCTCTTTCATCGGTTTAAAAGGTCTTGTCTTTTCAACTCTTCCCGGAGAGCCAGCTATTACACTGAACCCATCTATCTTAGTTATCTCTCCGTTCTCAAAAGTGACATGAGCTTTAGTTAGATATTTAGTCCCGAAAGCGATATTAATCTGAGTAAATAGCTGCTCTCTTATATCTTTTCCATATTTCGAATAGTATTTCTCAACATAATCTCTTATGTAGAGAGTTCTTCTAGGTTTCGAATAAGAGATAGAGGACCAATCCTCTGTCCTCTTAGAGAGTGTCTCAAAAATCTTCTCTTCTGTTCGTCTCTGCATAACAGCTATATCTATTCCAGAGTAGATCTTCCCCTGCTCTCTAAAGAAGAAGATTGCAGCTGCGCAGAACTCTGATATCTCGTGTTGACCAGAGGGCAGAGTTATGTATGTGTCTTTAGGTCTATACCTCAAGATATAATTGTTGTAGATGAAGTTTCTTGGAAGTTTCTTTCGAGAACAATCATAGAGCACTCTCTTCCAATAAACATCATCTACGAAAGCAATTGCTGCATGAAATTCTGGAAAATGTATCACATCTGATTTCTTGATCTTATATTGAGCTGCGCCAGTTTTCTGAAGAGCAGCGGACCAGAATGGAACCACCTCAGAACTCGATCCTGTAGACATTCTTCCGGTCTGATTTTTAAGTAGTATACAAATTTAAATAAGAGATTCAGTTTTTAATTCTCCTGGGAGAATTAAAAATCTAGACCAGATTTTCTGAACTCAGTTTTGGAGAAGATGAAGTTTAAGAGAGATACATCTAGTTTCAATATAGATAAAGATGAAGCTGTTTTAATACCAGTTTCATAAATAGTTCCGAAATAATTCGATTTTGTACTTGAGTACAAAATTACAATGATGTTAAGAATACACCAGATCCTAATTCCCAGGTGATAGTAAAATTGGTATTGGCAAATCCCTTTATCAAAAGTGTATCGTTCGTTCCTATTGTAACTACTCCTTCAGCAAAAATTGGTAGAGCACTTGTTTTATTTGTAGTCAAACTAGCTACATTAAAAGTTGTAGCTGTTCCAGTAATATTCGTGTTATTAACACCATCATTATAATAACCAATTGATGTATTTGTAAATGTATTTCCACTCTGAAGTGCAAGTTGAATTCCTAAGGTACTTATTGAGTAGTTATTTGTTGCAAGCAGATAGATTCTATAATAATATTTTCCGGCATTTATTGGTACAGTTAAAAAAGTAACCGGGGTCCCTGTATAAGGGATAGCGGTGTCACTTGTTAGAACGGAAGATAAAGACATCTTTTATATATCTATATAGATGCTTAAGATGTTAAAGTCAAAAATATTCCGGAACCCTGATTCCATACGAGATTTTGATTTGTTCCTGAAGAAGCATTCACTTGTATTGTATCGTTAGAAGATATGGTAACAATTCCTTGCACAAGATAACCCAATGGCGCAAATGTTGAGGAAGATATTGAAATTACATCAAAACTTGTAGCTGTTCCTGACGAAGCTGTAATAGCAGATACTCCATTATTATTAAATCCGGATGAAGAATTAGTGAATGAACTGCCACTCTGAAGATTTAGTACAACGTTGAATAATGTAAAATCGCTACTTACATGACCAGTAATACATATACTATAAAAATAAGTCCCTGCATTAATTGCTTTACTTAAAGCTAAAACTGGTGTTCCAGAATAAGAATAAGTCTGTTGTGTTGTTAAAATAGCAGATAGGCCACTCCCGGCAGCTGCTCCTGTAGGACCAGTAACACCGGTGAAGCCAGTGAATCCGGTAAAACCAGTGACTCCCGTGAATCCAGTGAATCCGATGGGACCAGTAGGACCCGTGAATCCAGTCACACCAGTGAATCCGGTGGGACCAGTAGTACCGGTGAATCCGGTTGCTCCAGTTGAAGAGGCTATTCCCGGTGTACCTGTGACGCCAGTTGGGCCTGTGACACCAGTAAAGCCAGTGAAGCCTGTCGGTCCTGTGACACCAGTAAAGCCAGTGAAGCCTGTCGGTCCTGTGACACCAGTAAAGCCAGTGAAGCCTGTCGGTCCTGCGACACCAGTAAAGCCAGTGAAGCCTGTTGGCCCGGTGAATCCTGTGGCTCCTGTTGAGGCGGCCATTCCGGGTGTACCAGGTGTACCTGTCGGACCAGTTGCACCAGTTGTTCCCGATACCCCTGTCGGACCTGTCGGTCCTGTTGGCCCTTTTAAATTCAGTGGAGTGAACGTCCCTGGTAGACCTAATGTACCATCATAGAAAAATAGAACTGAATTCAAAGAATCAAAAAATAGTGCTTTTGAGATCCATCCAACAAAATCTATCGCTGGATTCGGTGGTCGATTTGCGATCAACTGATTGACAACTTCGAACTCAGTGTCGACTGAACCTGGTGTAGCGAGAGGAAGAATGCTTCCAGTCGACCAGATATTCAGTATATCATTGCAATGAAGAGGGAGAGGACCAGAGATAATAGAGTTCTGTTGACCCAGAGAAGTAGTTATACGAATAAGATTTGAGGAGCAAGAAGAGGAATTAGACGAAGATGAACAAGAGATCTCATTAACACAACAATTTTTAGGATTGACATTATAGGACTTATGAGTGAGGGAATCACGAATAACAAAAGGGCTACGAACTTTATGACGAACGACTTTATGATCATCATCTGTAAGTTCGTAAACATGAGCGGAGGAGGTTAAGACGAACTGAATACCACGAGAGCGAAAATGGCGGATGTCATCGGCTCGAAGTTTCTCGTTGTCGAAAAAGGTGATAGAATCGAAGTTCATTTCTTCTGGCCAAAATATTTTTCGAATTTAATCTTAATTAAATTTCTGCAACTCAGAGATCAGCAAGAAGCGCCAGTCGGACGAGCAACAGCAACGAAAGCAGTTGCTGATGCTACACAACGGGTCGGATCGTATTTCGGATCACAGTAGATACAAGCTACAGAGGCCTCTGGAATATTTCTATTAAAAGGAGAATAATCGTAAGCAGGTTTCAACCAATCATTTATATTCTGTACATGAGTCCAAGTACGAGGGTCGAAAGGCTCATAGACTGTATTGAAAGGCCAGATACTAAATCCGTAAAGTACGAGGACTATACCTATCAGAATTATGAAAATTACAAATTCTGCTATGTAGATTCCACTGATCATAATTTTCTTTATACAAAGAAAATAAGAAAAGATTCTTTTGATCGGTTGATTGATCCGAATGTAAAAATGATAACTTTAAAAATAAAGAAGAGGAGAATAAATGGCGAACGCAGGATTCCGTTTTCGTCTCTACGTTGTATTGCAAGTGCCCAAGGGTACCAAGGAATTTCATCGAGAATACAATAAGAAATTTCTTAAGAATAGGAGGTATGAGAAGGATCATGTGATCAGTTTCGATCTTTATATTCATGATGAGATGAATGAACAAGACTGTTACAAATCTCTTATTGAAGAGATTGTAGGATATAAGTTGAAAAATTTTAGATTCTTTACAGTCAATGAGAAGAATACTGTCTACACCGAAATTTCAAAAGAGGATGTAGGCGCATGGATCTGGATAGATCCAATTCGAACTGATAATAAAGAGCAAATGAAGAAACTTTATATCTGCACAAAGAGAGAACATATTCCAAACACTCCAGAAATGATTCAGAAACTTTCGACTGAATATAATCACAGCTCATCAGCTTATAATTCAGAGACTAATACTCTGATCTCGGAAGAAGAATTAATAAATCTGTTATCAAATTCAAGTGCAGAAGTTGTAGTTCATGACGACGATGGAAATGAAATTAATTTGAGAGAGTGCCTTAATTAATAAAGTAGATTTTGATCCAATAGGATCAAAATTTTGGTGATTTTCTGCTGTTTATTCTTTATGAGATCGAAACGTGAGAGAGATACGACTGTTATGTATGGTCTTTTGTTGTGAAATTTCGTGCGTGTACGAACGTTGAAAATTTCCACTCATGAGAATAAGTATTCCTGATTCTGTCTGTACATCTACTACAATCTCTTTTGTATGTTTATCTCTGATTCGAAATGTTCGTGCAGCTCCGAAACTGATAGATGCAACCGATGAATTGTTTGCATCTAATCCTTTTTCATCGTCTGAATGTGCTCCAATTGTTTTTGTTCCGTCCTGATAACGATTTATTAATATACCATTAAAATTAGTACCAAGAGATTGATTCACTCTCTGCATAAGAGCGAGAAGAAATTCTCCCTCTTGACCAGAGAATGGCACAGATCGCATGATCTGTCCGGAGTATTTGTATCCTTCCGATTCATTTGAATAGAAGAGTACATCTCTCCGCTGTCTCATGGTTCTTCCGAAAATGAAAATCTCAGGTTCGATATTGAATGGCAATCGATTCAGAAATTCAAACAGATCTACAGTAACATAATTTTTACATATGACAAGTTTACCTTTCTCTCCTTCTATAAGAGTCTGGAAAGCCATTTTAACACACTCTAGCAAATTTTAAACTTATCAATTTTGATATTTTGATATTTTTCGGAAAACAAAGCTCACTGATCATAATTTTCTTTATGTAAAGAAAATTATTTACTTATTAGTTGGATAACGCAGAGATTTCGGTGCAGTTATATACTGTTCGCTCTTATCAAAGAATACCATGCTGTCATGAAAATGAATTCCTGCGCATATATGTGTTAATGGATGTACTTTTTCGTCAGATGCAATCACTCCATTAAGACCGTCTTGATAATGATAACTGTTGAGCAAATCGATTATATTCTTACAGTGTTCGATGAATGATCCTGGATTTCTAAGCCCTCCGCCGTACCCTGGCCAATATGAAGTATGAGTATCTTCGCAGAGAAATACTCCTCCGTTCTTCATATGAGGGAAAAGAATCTCAAAAGTATTTATCTGTTGTCTCATTTCATGACCTCCGTCATCAATTATGATATCTGGCGATGGAATCATCTGCTTTAGGCTCTGGAGAAAATTAGGATCTCCTTGGTCACCAATTATAATATGAATATTATCCCTCTCCAGAGCTTTGCAGTTCGGATTGATATCGATTCCCCAGATCTCTATCTTCGAATTCTCCTTACCAAAATAAGTATTCCACATGTCTAATGAACCACCACATTCAACACCAATCTCTACAAGAATAACTTTCTCCGTTCGATTCAGGAATTTCTTGAAATATTGATGGTAGAGTGGCAGATAATGTTCCCATTTTCGAGATGAGTGCTCAACTCTCTCTATTATCTCAGAGAGAGGATTTTTCTCTCTACTATAAATGCTACACTCGCTCATTTATTTATTCGAGATCTTCTCTTAAAGAGAAAGGTCTCAGTCCTCTTCTGACAACTCCAGTCGTTGTTGAGCTTTAGCTTGAAGAGATTCAGTTAGATTCTGATAATCTTCTCCATCGCAGTTCAGTTCGCCGTCACTGTCGTTGTAAGGATCATCTAATGGGTTGTAACTATCTTTATTGGAACGAGGAACTGAAGTAGCTATTCTTCTTTTTGATTTAATTAGATTAGGTTGTACAGGAGTGTTTGGTGCACTGCTTCTGCTTTTAGATTTTACTAATACTGGAGAAGTTACAAGAAGAGAGATGGGAGGACAAGCTTCATCGAATGCTTCTGGGGTTATTCTTAATAGAAGAGTTCCTATTATCTCAGCTAGAGCTGGAGATTTCGCGTAGACGAACTTCAGATTTCTTATCGCATCCTCTAAGCTGATTATACGCTCTTTGATGTAGGAACGCCATTTTGGATGTTGAATAGCAATTTTCACCGCTTCATTTATCTTTGAATTGATATAATCGTATGTTACATTACCACTCTCTCCACTACAAGTTCTCTTAAAAGAATCAAGATAAGATGAGGCGTCTGCGTAGCTTCCTGATTTGGTATTTAACTTATAACCTGTAGGAAGAGAGCCGATCAGTGCAAGTTCTCCAAGGATATCTTTCACCACTCTCGGCATTTCAGACGAACCTGTCATCTTTTCCTTCAGAAGCAAATTAATTTAATATAATATCTCTTCTCAACAATCTTTTCCAGATCTGTAGAATAGATCGCGATCTCTTCTTCTGTTGAGCTATCTCAAATATCTCATCTGGTAAAGGCTCTCGAGTGAAAGGATTCAGTTTGTTCTGGGAGAACTGTAGAATCTCTTCAGGAAGAAAGACGTAGACTTTAGTTCGTGCAGAAGAGCTAGAATTCTCCTGATCTATGAAATGTAGAATAAGATCTGTATAATAAGTGAGATAGATAGATTCGGAATTGGAGATGAACTCTTGATTCATCAATTCATATTTCTGATCTTCAAAATCTCTCTTCAGCTTCTCTTTATAGATCTCTATCGATTCAAGAAGAACCTTCTCAAATCCCTCAGTTCTCACTCTCTCTCCTAAGCTATCCAAACATGCATCAGTGATTGGGAACGGTAGGCAGAGAAGTTGAGCTCGTTCTCTTGGCTTCATCTCTCCTAACTCTTTAAGCA
>Ga0206851_1231_pt2 | contig 10889 bp, 8 predicted proteins | sample Alteio_BWOrgCont_13_FD_152904 | JGI IMG/M metagenome (GOLD analysis project Ga0206851, IMG submission 152904) | Enriched cells from forest soil in Barre Woods Harvard Forest LTER site, Petersham, Massachusetts, United States -... | ecosystem: Environmental > Terrestrial > Soil > Temperate forest > O... | reverse complement strand
TGGACCTGGCTACCGACGGAGCCCAAATCTTGGTTCTGCACATTGGTGTAAACGTCAAACACCGGCTGCACGTTGTAATGGCTGACCACAATCGGCGCGGTGACATGTTGGATGGAGGCCAGATTGCTCAGCAATTGTGGCTGTAGTGTATCCGTGCCGGTTAGGCCTGTCTCTGGTATTGTGTACCCAGTGTTTCCGGATATTGGGACTATACTACCAGCCGTTATCGCGATCGGCGTATGCAAGATATCCGGGATGGCGTTAACTTTATACTGCGGTGTCTGAACAGAAATGAGATAACTGACTCCGTTGTCTGGATTGAGCCAGAAATTCGGAGCCGTTTGTCCACTTCCGCTCAGTGAGACCAACAGATTGTCTGCTATTTGCTTTTCCGTCAACCCTAGTTCCTGCGCTCGAGTCCGATCAATGTTCACCAGCAAAGACGGATAGTCGATAACCTGATGAATATTGACGTCGACTGCTCCTGGGACTGCCGCCATGCGCCGGCGCAGCTCCTCTGCAATCTGGAAATTCTGAGGATCATGACCCACCACCTGCACGTCAATTGGAGCTGGCAGCCCGGCATTCAACGTCTGTCCTACAATATCCGACGGTTGAGTGAAGAAGGTGTAGTCGGGATATTTCTTGATGAGGATTTCGCGGATTTTCTTTACGTAATCCCAGGTGGAACCGTGGTGTTCTTTATTTAACGATACCAGGATTTCGCCGTCCGACACACTGATCGTGGCTGAATCGCTTAGCGCAATATTCAGGTTCAAAGGCAAACCGATGTTGTCTAACACCAAATCGATCTCATCTTTTGGGATAACACTCCGGATCACTTCCTCCACCTGAGTGAAGACATGCTGGGTATCCTCAATGCGTGTACCGACCGGGGCGCTAACGTGGAGCCGGAACTGACCGGCGTCGACCAACGGAAAGAAGTCTTCCCCCAGAAAAGGAGTGAGAATAACGAGCGAAAGCACGACTACGCCTAACAACGCAGAGAGCACAATACGGGCGTGCTGTAGACACCAATTCAAGCGCGCAACATAAAACCTCCGTAACTTTTCAAACTGCCGATTAAATCCTTCGTGGATGCCGACAAACCAATTGATGAGCCACCTCGCCCTGGGGGGAGAGTGCCTCGCTGGCCGGGTGGAGCTCGAGGTACCGGCTGTTTCGTGCGAGGCGGAGGCCTCACCGCCGCCGTGATGCCCTCCCTTTTCCAGGAAATTCACCATCGTCGGTACCACCGTCCGCGACAATAGATAGGAAGCCAGCATGGCGAACACAACGGCCATGGCTAGCGGCGAGAACAGAAAACCCGCATTCCCGGTTAAAAAGAAGATCGGTACAAAAACAATACAAATACAGAGCGTCGCCACCAACGCCGGGGTAGCAATCTCCTGTGCTCCATCCAAAATGGCATCGATCATCGACTTCCCCATTCCGAGATTACGATGGATGTTTTCGACCTCGACCGTCGCGTCATCTACCAAAATCCCCACTGCCAGCGCCAAACCTCCCAACGTCATGATATTGATCGTCTGACCAAGCACATGCATCACAATTACCGAAGTGCAGATCGATAGTGGAATCGAAGTCGCTACCACCAAAGTACTCCGCCAGGAGCCCAGGAAGAGAAGGATCATCAACGCCGTCAAACCGCCGGCTATCATTCCTTCACGAATGACTTCTACCAGCGCGGAGCTAACAAAGATCGATTGATCAAATAACGGCTTGATCTGCAGGTCCTGCGGCAAGGTAGCTCCGATTCCTGGTAACGATTTTAGGACTCTCGATACTACATCCAATGTCGAGGCGTTGCCGTTTTTCAGAACTGGTAAAAGCGCCGCCTTAATCCCATTGGAAACCACCATATTGACCTGAGGTGTATATCCATCATGGACCGTGGCGACGTCGCGGATATAGACAGTCGTCCCGTTAACTTGCTTCAGCGGCAGGTTGTTAATGGCTTGAATTGTATCCGTATTGCCATTGAAGAGTACATCATACTCCCGCTTGCCGATCTTTGCCGTGCCCGAGGGGACGATAACGCTTTGCTGATTGATCGCGGAGCTCACTTCTTGCGGTGAAATGGCGTAGGCCTGTAGTTTCCTCGGATCTAGGTCAACAGACACGGCCCGCGTCTTGCCACCGTACGGCAGCGGGATGGATGCTCCTTGGACCGTCGCTAACTGGGTACGAATGAAGTTAGTGGCGTAATCGTAAAGCTGTTGTTCGGAAAACTTACTTCCACCGACACTTAGCTCGAGCACCGGGACGTTAGCCGCGTTATAGCTCAGGATATTCGGGGGAGTGATCCCAGTAGGAAGCGTTTTGAGGATAGTCTGGCATTCGGCCGTTACCTCGGAGATGGCGGCGTCTACGCTGGCGCCTTGGTGCAAGTAGACCTTAATTACGGCAATACCATTGAACGAATTGGATTCGATATGTTCGATGTTGTTAACCGACGTGGTTAACGCCCGTTCTGAAACCGTGGTGATCCGGCGCTCCATTTCCTGGGCGGGCAGCCCGTTGTACATCCAAATGACACCAACCACCGGAATATTGATGGCGGGGAAAATATCCTTTGCCATCTGCAGCCCGCTCAAGATCCCACCGATTAAAAGTAATACTCCGGCCACCGTAAAGGTGTACGGAGCTCGCAGCGCGACTTTGACAATCCACATCATAGGCTTTGCAGTTCTCGGTTCACGGTTCGCAGTTCACGGTTCGGTTGAGCGCCTCGAAGCAATGCGGCCATATTATTAGTTCTGAATCAGCAGTCTTCGCGTCTTCGGCCGACGTCGCTTAAGGGGGAGATGCGGCGACTTGTCCTCCATAGTTGTGGGGCCGCGGGACGACGGAGGAAGTCTGCCTCGCGTGAGATTTTTGTTCCGGTCCCAGTCTCGTTGTTCGAAGCGGCAAATTGGTTCGCCAAGAGACCGCAGACGAATAATTGAAATGGATGGTAGAACATGATGGGCAATAGGATGAGTCCCAGATGGGTGCGCCCGCCGAAGATAAGCTGCGCCAGCGGAACCCCCATAGCCAGAGTTTTCTTCACGGAACAGAATAGTGCCGCAATAAAGTCTTCTCGGGATAGTTTGATAGCGGAAGAAACGGCCAGAACCAAGAGCGAGACCGTGGTGAAAAGTACTATCACTGCGCCTAACACCTCAAGCGTCAGGCCGATCCCGAACTGTTCCCAGACTCGACCTGCTACCGAATCGCAGAATGCCGTATAGACAATTAAAAGGATTATTGCGCTGCTCAAAAGATTGAGAAACCGACGATTCTGATCGGCCCAGCGACGAAGAAAGATTCGGCAGCTCATGCCCACGATGAACGGCACGAGTGTTAATAGGGTAATCTTTAGTAGTAGCGGCCCGAAGGAAGCCATTTGACCGCTCGCTTGCATCAAGACTCGGACTAACAGCGGCGTGAACATCACGCCGAGAATGTTAGAGAGTCCGGCATTGAAGATGGCTCCGGCGGTGTTACCGCGAGCGACCGTGGTGAGCACCACCGAGGTAGAAACAGTTGAAGGCAACACGCAAAGATAGAGAAAGCCATCCCTTAACGCCCCGGGCTCCCCGGGCCAGATGGCCCGGGTCACCTCGTGAAAAACCCACCCAACCACTGGAAAAATCAGAAAGGTGAAACCCTGCACGATCAGATGGAGCCGCCAGTTTCCAGCTCCATACTTCATTCGTTCTACCGCCATAGCCAGCCCTTGAACGAAGAGAATAAGCGCTACGCCGATATTGTTCAGGAGATCAGGATGTAACCAACCGCCCTTTGCGCCGGGTGAAGGAAAAAGGAATGCCAGGCCCACCGCGCACAACAGCGCGATGATGAATCCGTTGCGTTTGACGGTCGTCCAAAGAAAGCTAGGTCGGCTTTGCTGTTGAGACCGGCCTGCAGGGCTCATCCCATTGGGGGAAGCGTCACTCGCACCCGAGCTTCTTTGTCGTTGGATTTCTTGGTCCATAGCAGATCGTTTTCTCGTGAACTCTCCGATCTCCGCTAAGGCCGGGCGAGGCAGAAGCGTTTCACTTTTCACCGAATCCTTGACACTTCTTCGGCTGAGCAAAGGCTGCCATCGCTCTTTCGAATTAAAAAAGACCATTCGTCGTGAGCATGGCATCTCAATCCAATGAGCCGGAAGTCAGAGATCTGTTTTGTGGAGCGCGCCTCGCTTGCGAGGCCGACTGGGTTTTGTCCCGGAGGGACAAGATGATGGTAGCCAGCCCCGAAAGCTTTCGGGGCTGGGAAACGGGCAGACATGATCCGTCCCGTAGGGTACGGTGTGATCCGTAGCGCCACGCCTGTCCGCGGTCCAACGCAAAACAACACCCCCCAACCAATCATCTCGTCCCTCCTTGACAAGACTAGGTCTCCCCTAAGGTTGACACGCATAAACAGCGGCCGGCCGGATGTCGAGCGCTCCATTATAAGCGAATTGCCCAAAAAACTGGGTGCAGCCAGCAGCAACCGTGTTTAGCTACCTTTAGGAATTGGAGGACCAGAGTTATGGATATTTCTCGAAGAGGATTTATTAAGCGCGCATCAGGCACAGTCGCCCTCGGTTTAGCAGGCGGATCAGTTTTGCCATTGGCTGCTGTCGCCGAAGAGACAGCTAAACTGACCAGTATCCGGCCCGAAGAACAGCGCCGCGGTGACATGATATTGCGTCGCCTGGGGCGGACCGGAGAATGGGTCTCTGTGATTGGGCTCGGCGGTTATCACGTCGGTAAACAGGCAGACGAAAATGTGAGTATCCAGCTGATTCGCAACGCCATCGATAAGGGCGTCTCTTTCATGGACAACTGTTGGGACTATAACGGCGGGGAAAGCGAAGTCCGTATGGGCAGGGCCTTACGCGACGGTTATCGAGAAAAAGTCTTTCTAATGACCAAGATTGATGGCCGAACCAAAGCCGCCGCTAACCAACAGATCGATGATTCACTCCGCCGATTACAGACCGACCACATTGACCTTCTGCAACACCACGAAGTCATTCGCTTGGATGATCCGGACCGAATCTTTGCCGAAGGAGGCGGTCAGGAAGCGGTTCTCGAAGCTCAGAAAGCCGGAAAAATTAGGCACATCGGGTTTACCGGGCATAAAGATCCAATTGTTCATTTGCGGATGTTAGAAACGGCGTCACAGCACGGGTTCCACTTCGACGCCGTGCAAATGCCTCTGAACGTAATGGATGCTCACTTTCGCAGCTTCCAACATCAGGTGTTGCCTATCCTGGTGAAGCAGCAAACAGCTGTCCTTGGGATGAAAACCTTCGGAGATAATTTCATTCTGAAAAGCAAGACCGTGACTCCGATTGAGGCGTTGCATTACTCCATGAGCTTGCCTACTTCGGTGGTCATCACCGGTATCGATAAATCCGAAGTTTTAGAGCAGGCGCTGGAGGCCGTGCGAACCTACAAAAAGTTGGATGACGCCGAGCTCAGTGCGCTCTTGGCGCGTACACAAACAGCCTCGACCGAGGGGCGCTTCGAGCTATACAAAATCAGCACCCACTTTGATGGCACGATCCGGAATCCGACCTGGTTAGGGTAAGCGGCGCTGCGAGTCGGAGACCAGCAACGACTTGTCCGACGAAGCCTGCGAATAGCTTCAACTACCGAATGACGAACGGCGAAGTCGGAAGTTGCGATTCATGATAGCCTAGGGTGAGGCTTTGCGAGCCCTAGGAAACGGAAAAGATAACGGCCTAGCGCTGAAGGCGCAAGACAACTCCTGTCTGCATTTTTCGGCGATGAGCGTTTGGAATCAACGGAAACGCTTGTCGCGCACCTTCGGCGCTAGCTTTTTTTGGGGACCATTCCCTAGGGCTCGCAAAGCCTCATCCGGCGGCTGCCCATAAGCGTCAACCTAAGGACGCGGGTGTGTTTGTCCCGGAGGGACCAGATGATGGGAGCCAGGCATGGAATGCTTGGAATGTGGCATCCACAAGCCCGTCCCGTAGGGTACGGTATGATCGGTTGGCGAGAAGGGGCCATTGTCTCGGATGGTGGACAAACGTGGCGCCACTGATCACACCGTTCCCTACGGGACGGATCATGTCTGCCCTTTACCAGCCCCGAAAGCTTTCGGGGCTGGCTACCCTCGTTTCGTCCCTCCCGGACAAAGGTTAGTTTCCTTATGGTGACGCAGATGGACGGCTGCCGGACTAATTTGAATCGCAGCTTCCGCCGTCGCTAAAGCTATGGCGGAGGGGTCGGGGCAAGTCCGACACACACCCAAGGGGACGAAGAATGCTAGGCGGTCTTTACCCCCGCATCCTCGGACGCACCTAAGGCGATTGCGCACCAATCAAAGTCGGCCCGCTCCTTTGCGATCGCGGTCAACATTCGGTCGCGCAAAAGTGAACCGAGCGGCATGGGAGTCCCATTGTCTTGAGCTGTCTCCAGCAACAGCCGCAAATCCTTCCAGCCGAGCCTCAGCCTGAAAGCCGCGGGCTCGTAGATTTGATGAGCAACTTGTTGGCCGTACCCCTTGTACACAATTCCGCCGAACAACGTCTCGGAAAGAAGTTCAGCCATCTTTTCTCTAGGGATGCCGTTCTTTTCGCCGAAGACGAAGGATTCAGCCATTGCTTCAACCGAGGCCAGGATATTAAAATTCAGCGCCAGTTTTGCCACATTGCTATTCCAAGGGTCCTCACCGAAATCGAATACCCGTTCGCCGATGCATTCGAGTAAGGGTAACACGCGTTCCTTGGCCGATTGCTTTCCGGCTAAAAGTATAAACAACTTACCCGCCGCAGCTCGATCCGGCCGCCCTGACACCGGCGAACCAAGATAGGAGACCCCCTGTCTAGCGTGCTCCTTGGCTAGGTATCGCGCTGTTTCCGGCGAGATCGTACTCATAGAGACGTGAACCCCCCCTGGTCCCAGTCGTCTTAGGAACTCCGGATTCTGCAACGTGACGGATCGCACCGCATCATCGTCAGACAAAATGCTGAACACAATACCACCTGCTTCGATGACGTCTTCCTCACTATCGACTAACTCCGCACCCTTTTCGGTGAGCGGCAGTGCCTTCGCTTTTGTGCGGTTAAAAACGCGGACCTTATGGCCGGAAGCTAATAAATTCCGAGCGATCGGGAAGCCCATATTTCCCAGGCCGATAAACCCGATGCTCTGCCCTGTCTGCTTCGTTTCGTTCATTAGCTTCTGTGAATTAAAGCTTGGTCTGATCCACTACTTTTCGGATGATCCGAACTTCATCCTGAGTTAATTCAACCTCACCAGCCTTGGCGTTCGCGATCGCCTGATCAGGATTGCGCGCCCCGACTAACGCGTGAGTGCAGCCACGCTGCGCCAGTGTCCAAGCAATGACCGTCTGCGCAACGGTAATATCTTTGCCTTCTGCTACCGAGCGAATGACATCTAAGAGGGCATCCACCTTGGAGCGGTTCTCCTTTTGGTACCAAGGGTTGCCGCGGCGGACATCACCTTCTCCGAACTGGTGGTCCGGGCCGATTTTACCACTTAGGATCCCGAGTGCCATCGGCGAGTAAGCCAAAAAGGCGATTTGGTGGTCATGGCAGTAAGAAAGATTGTCCGCTTCATGTTGGCGTTGCAGCATAGAATACTGCTCCTGATCGGTATCGAGCTGACCTATAGACCGATAGAGGTCCATTTGTTCAACGGTGGCGTTTGAACAGCCAATCGCTCGGATCTTCCCCTCTTGCTTGAGCAACAACAGCTCCGCCATCGCGTCTTCAGTTCGGGTAGTCGAATCTTGCCAGTGGGTTTGATAGAGGTCGACCCGATCTGTCTTAAGACGGCGAAGACTTTCTTCGATTTCATATCGAATCATGGCCGGTCGCAGGTTGATATAGACCTCATATTTTTTATCGCCCTCGCCCTCGGCTTCGCCGGTCTCGCTCGCATCGAAGAATTTATCTCCTTCATTCTTGTACCAGACCATCCCACATTTGGTTGCCAGAACGACCTTGTCGCGAATTCCTTTTAGGGCGGCGCCAACTAGCTCTTCGGAGTGGCCATATCCGTACATTGGCGCGGTATCGATCAGGTTAATCCCGTGATCGATAGCGGCGCGAATGGCACCCTCGGGATCGTTCTTCTTGGTGCCGCCCCACATCCATCCACCAATCGCCCAGGCGCCAAATCCAACGACTGAAGCTTCAATTCCAGATTTTCCTAACGGTCTATATTTCATGTTTTTCTTAGTTGTCTTTATTTTAAGTGGCGATAGCTGCGCATGATCCGGGTGATGCTCACCTCGTACTCACGTCTCCAGCGAATGGAACACACGACGTCCCGGGCGATCGCGCCGGCCATGGTGAAGCACCAAGCTATGGTTATGAGGACGCCGATGTGAGGAATTAACAAAAATAGCAAAGCCACAAGAACGAGCAGGGCGTACCCAAGGCCACCTTCCCCCAAAATCAAGTGTGGCTTTCTGGACCACATCCATTCCGCACGGACGTATTCACCGCGATCGATATGGGACCAGGGGAAGTCTAATGATTTCTGCAGCTGCACCGGAGGTAATTCTTGGAATTTCCAGTCTTCTTTAGAATTGAAGTCCTTCCAGAAAAGCCGCCATCGATTTAGTAACCCACTCACTGTCTTGCCTCCTGATTTAGGTTTCTTAAGGCTAGCGTTCTGGGGTTACGATCGCTATGATCGTAACGAGCGTTTGTATCCTACCCCAAGGGAGGATAGCGAGCGTGCATAGATGGGGTTATGATAGTCGGCAATAGAGGCGCCGACCCGACCCGCATCGTGCCCGGTTCCGGCAGCGACCTGTCCGACGAAGCCTATGGCTTCGTCCCATAAGCGTTAACTTAAAAGGGTCCTGGGAGCATGCGGTTTCTGCCCCGAAGGGGCAATAGGACTCAGCCCAGGGTTTTAACCCTGGGTTAGGATATGACAAGAGCCGTGCCCTGAAAGTGGCACTAGATCGGCGTTGGTCGGTCGAGTTGCCTACCCAGGGCTTGCAATCAATCCCCGCTTAGTCGCAATGGCAATCGCTTCGGTGCGCCCCATGGCATCTAACTTAGCCAGGATCGATTTAACATGGGCTTTGACCGTGTTCTCGCTGATATAGAGAATCTGCCCAATCTCTTTATTGCTCCGGCCTTTCGCCATATACTGAAGAACCTGCAGTTCCCGTTCCGAAAGTTCGGGATGCGTCATCGATTCTGCCAGCTTGGAAGCAATTGACGCGGGCAGCAAAGAGTCGCCTCCCGCCACTTTTCGAACCGCGTCTCGAATCTCCTGCGGTGCTGTGCCTTTGGCTAAATATCCTTTCGCTCCCGCCCTTAAAGTTCGCCGAATATCTTCCTCGCTTTCATACGTCGTCATGACGATGATTCGCGCCTTCGGACCTTTTCGACCGGCCAACTCGGTGATGACCTGCAACCCGTCCTTTTTTGGCATCCGCAAATCGAGCAACACAACATCAGGAAGAAGCTGGTCGTAAAGTTCGCAGGCTTCTTCCCCGTTGGTGGCCTCTGCGACGACCTTAATATCCTTTTGCGATTTGAAGATAGCCGCCAAACCCTCGCGGACCACCGGATGATCATCGACGATCATCACGGTAATAACATCGGCGCCAGGGTTAGAAGACGGTTTCACGGCTGTTAGTGTGTCTGATTCACTGCTTATCATAGCCTAATCCGATCTAACGAATGAGAAAATCATTTTTGATCCTCGTCCGCACTTTTGTAGCCACGGTTCTTCCATCAATCACCCATCACACTCCCGCGCCCAGGGCGGGCTCGGCTGAACTTTCGTTCGTCTCGACGCGTTTCACCTTGCTGACCAGCATGAACACGGCCGGCACAAAGAACAATGTGGCCGCAGTAGCGAATATCAGCCCTCCGATAACCGCTCGGCCCAAGGGAGCATTTTGCTCGCCGCCCTCGCCCAGACCCAAGGCCATCGGTACCATACCAATGATCATGGCTAACGCCGTCATGAGCACCGGCCGAATCCGGACATAACCTGCTTCGAGCGCCGCCCGATAGGGATCTTTGTATCGTTCGAGCACTTCATTAGCAAAGGTAACCACCAAAACGCTGTTTGCCGTAGCGACTCCCATACACATGATCGCACCCATGAGCGCCGGTACACTGAGCGTAGTTCCGGTTACAAAGAGCATCCAGATGATCCCCGCCAGTGCACAAGGGAGCGCCGTAATGATGACAAATGGCTGTGTCCAGGACTGGAAATTGACGACCATCAGCAGGTAAACCAGGACCATGGAAAACGCTAACCCGACATACAAGCCGGTATAGGACGCATGCATGGTCGTTATTTGCCCGCGCACATTGATAAAACTACCGGCGGGTAGGTCTTTCTGGGAGGCATCGACTAGTTTCTGTATCTGATCCGCCACGTATCCTAGATCTTTGCCGTCGGCGGACCCATAGATATTGATTACCGGTAGAATATTGTAGTGATCCTCGACTGGCGAGGTCGTGCTGCGCGAGATCGAAGCAGCGTTGGCTAGGATCTGGCCCTGGCCGGTGTTAGCGCCAAGAATGGGAAGGTTCCGCAAATCATCCAGCGAATGCAGGTCATATTGCGGTACTTGCGCGTTAATCTGATAACTGACTCGATTGCCGGGATCGACCCAAAAGTTTGGAGAGGTCTGTTCAGATCCAGACAATGCGCCTAGCACGCTCTGGGTTACCGCTTGGGCGTTAATGCCGAGGACCGATGCCATGCTGCGGTCTATATTAATATTCAATTGCAGGGCGTTGTTCGGTTCTTGGATTCGGAAATCCACGGCCCCGGGAACATGCCGGATCTGGTCCATTAACTTACTGGCAAAATTGAAGTTTGCTCCCAGGTTGGTCCCGGTTACCTGAATATCGA
>Ga0206851_1229_pt3 | contig 11118 bp, 9 predicted proteins | sample Alteio_BWOrgCont_13_FD_152904 | JGI IMG/M metagenome (GOLD analysis project Ga0206851, IMG submission 152904) | Enriched cells from forest soil in Barre Woods Harvard Forest LTER site, Petersham, Massachusetts, United States -... | ecosystem: Environmental > Terrestrial > Soil > Temperate forest > O... | reverse complement strand
TGTTCGAGCAGGTGAAAACCGCGGTGGATGCGAGTTGCGTGAATCAGCCGGCGGCGGCGCCAGCAACGGCGCAGTAAGCGCCGCACTTTTTATGGCCGTGTGCGGGATTCGTGCGAGTTGTCACTTTCAACGAAGGTCTTGAGACGGGCGAGGGCCTGATCCCACTGGGCGGAGATGCGGTCGAGGGTTTCGCGCACCTCGTGGATGGTAGCGGCGTCGAGGGAATAGAGGCGTTCGCGGCCGGCGGGCGTGCAGCGGACGATGCGGGCGCGCTCGAGGACGCGCAGGTGCTTGGTGATTGCCTGGCGCGTGAGATGTGAATCGTGCGCGAGCTTTGAGATGGACTGCCGCTGCTTGCGGCTGAGCTTGGCCAGCAGCGACAGGCGTGTGGGATCGCCGAGGGCGGCGAAGGTGCTGGCTGCCCTCGGTGTCCGTATCGCGATCGACGGGTGTTTGTGGGCCACCGCGTTATGGGTGCTCTGCGACATAGTCACGGATGTTAGTCATCTGTTGCGTCCAGCCGCCGTCGTTGCGGAGAAAGGCTTCGCCGCGGCGGGCATCGGGAATGTCATCGAAGCCGGACTCGGAAAGCCGGAGGAGCGTGCCGCCGGAAGCGGTGGGCTCGAGGCGGAATTCGACGAGGGTAGGGACTTCTTCGGAGTAATCGACGTTGGGATCGATCGCGTAGGGATGCCAGGTGAAGGCGAAGTACTGCTCAGGGTCGATTTGCTGGATGACGGCGCGCCAGGGGAGGTGTTCGTAGCCAGGCCAGGTGATCATCCCGCGTGCTTCTTCGCCGACGGTGAAGGGCGCTTCCAGGTTGACGCGGAACCATGCGCCGAACTCGCGGTAATCGGTGAGGGCGCGCCAGACACGGGAGACAGGCGCGGCGATCTCGATTTGCTTCTCAATGCGGTCGGTTGACATTGTGCAACCTCCTGGTTGCATAGTACGGCGGTGAGGTGGGAAATGCAACCGTGGGGTTGCGGGTGGAAGATGTGGGGAAAGCTGGAGAAGCGTTGAAGCGTTGAAGCGTTGAAGCAAAGACAACCGCAGATCCTTCGACTCCGCGCGGGACGGCGCTGCGCTCAGGATGACAGCAAGTTTCAGGCGGCGGTGAGGAGCATGGGCTCGCCCTTGGTGATGACGAGCGTGTGCTCGTAGTGAGCGGCGAGGCCGCGGTCGGCGGTGCGGACGGTCCAGCCATCTCTGGCGAGGATGGTGCGGCCGGATTTGCTGGCGATGATGGGTTCGATGGTGATGACGAGGCCTTCAGTGAGCAGGCTGGAGGCGGATGGATCGGGCCAGTTGGGGACGCTGGGGCGCTCGTGGATGGTGCGGCCGATGCCGTGTCCGCAGAGCTCGCGGATGACGTGAAAGCCGTCAGCTTTGACGGCGGCTTCGACGGCGCGACCGATGTCCTGTACGCGGTTGCCGGCGCGCGCGACCTGGGTTGCCTGGTGAAATGCGCGGCGGGCGGAGGCGAGAAGGCGATTGCCGAGGGCGGAGGGTACAGATTGTTCTGGAGTTTCACCGACGATGACGGTTTCGGCCGCGTCGGCCATGAATCCGTCGAACTGGATGGTGACGTCGAGCTTGAGCAGATCGCCATTGCGGAGTTTGCGGGAGCTGGGGACGCCGTGGACGATTTCGTCGTTGACGCTGATGCAACTGACGCCGGGGAACTGGTAGACGAGGGAAGGTCCGGAGCGTGCGCCGTTTTTTACCATGACGTCGCCGCCGATGTGGTCGAGGTCGGCGGTGGTGATGCCAGAGCGGGCGGCGGCCTTCATGGCCTCGAGCATGAGGCGAACGACGCGGCCGGCGGCGCGCATGGCAGCGAGTTCTTCGGGAGTGGAGATGGACATGAGTTCGCTTTCTCTTTAGCTATTGTCGCAGCAGCGCGCTCTGATGCGCAGGGCACCGAAGTTTTCGATGGGAAAAAACTATTCGCCGAGCAGCAGGCGCTCGGTGGAGAATGCACGGCCTGTAGCAGGATCGCATTCGACGATAAGAGCGGCCATGCGTGGGTCGCCTTTGGCGGCTTCAAATTTCGCGGGCATGCCGGTGAGAAAGCGCTCGATGACGAGATGTTTTTCGACGCCGATGATGGAATCGTACGGGCCGCTCATGCCGACATCGGTTTGATACGCGGTGCCGTTGTTGAGGACGCGGTTGTCGGCGGTGGGGACGTGTGTGTGCGTGCCGATGACCGCCGTGACGCGACCGTCGAGATACCAGCCGAGAGCAGCTTTCTCCGATGTTGCTTCCGCGTGAATGTCGACGATGATGACCTTCGCGGTAATTTCGGCGAGGAGAGCGTCAGCGACGCGGAAGGGATCTTCGTTGCTGGCCATGAACACGCGGCCCTGAAGATTGACGACGGCGTAGGTCTGGCCGGATGCGAGAGCGCCCTGATAGAAGCCGTAGCCGGGGCTGCCGGGCGCGTAGTTGGCGGGGCGGACGATGCGGCGAGGGCGCTCGTGGCTGTCAGCCGGGACGGACTTGAGGTAATCAATGATTTCTTTTTTGTCCCAGACATGATTGCCGGTGGTGAGGACGTGGGCACCCATGTCAAAGAGCTCGTCGGCAATGGCGGGAGTGAGGCCGAATCCGCCCGCGGCGTTTTCGGCATTGATGATGACGAGGTCAATGGAATGGCCGGCGATGACGTGGCCGAGGTGCTCGCGAACGATGCGGCGGCCCGCGCTGCCGAATACGTCACCGACGAAGAGGATGCGCAAATGGATGCTCCGAAGAAAAGCCGATTATAGATGTTGCGATCAAAGGGGGGACGGAAAGCGAGGCTGACACGAAAGCGGGGACAGGGCAGAGCGATTGTCACAAACTCGCGGTTTTGGATTATCGAGACCTGTGGTAGCGTGGAGCATGGCCGTCAATACCCGATTCGCAACAGGCGTTCACGCACTGGCCCTGCTAGCCTCCGAACCGGATGTTTTGCAGACCTCGGACGACGTGGCAGGCAAGCTCAACACCAACCCCGTAGTGATTCGCCGCGTCTTTTCGCTGCTGCACCAGGCAGGTCTGGTGGAGAGCCAAAAGGGTCCGCATGGCGGGTCAAAGCTGGCGCGGTCGCCAAAACAGATCACACTGAAAGATGTTTATGCAGCCTTGGACGGCGGAGATCTGTTCCACACCGCTGCGTTTACGGGAGCCGAGACGGGGAAGACGCGGTCGAAGCTGAAGAGCGTTTTTGAGGGCGCGGAAGCGGCGCTGCGTTCGGAGTTGGATAAGACTTCGCTGGCGGATCTGGTGAAGAAAAAGGGGAAGAAGAAGTAGGGGCGTTTTACGCCAGTCACAACTGATGGGATTATTTCCGCGAGCTTCTCTTTTTCCATGTTCCGAGCGACCGCTACGCGGCGCGACACTCCTACCCATTTCCATGTTCAGGGCAAACGCTGTTGAATCGCAGATATGACGCGAGCGTTGATTCGGCTTGCACAACATTCGGCGATTAGCTAATCTAAATTAGCTAAGGAGATCCCGTGGGTACGGTCACGATTCATGAGGCGAAAACGAACCTTTCGCGGCTGATCCAGAAAGCCGAAGAGGGCGAGGAAGTGGTGATTGCGCGCGGATCGAAACCGGTTGCACGGCTGGTGGCAGTGGGCGAAGTGCGGGGGCGTCGTCAGCCAGGGTCATTAAAGGGCACGCTGCGCGTGGGGCCTGAGTTTTTCGAGCCGCTGCCGCGGGATGAATTGTCGAGTTGGGAGTAGCAGGGGTGCGCGCTCTGCTCGACACCCACGCACTCCTCTGGTGGCTTTCTGACGATCCCGCTCTCACAAAAACTGCGCGCCGCACGATTGCGGAAACCAAAAACACACTGTATGTGAGTGCTGCATCGGCTTGGGAAATTGCCACGAAAGTTCGCCTGGGGAAACTCCCAACTGCCGCCGATTTGGTTGCGGACTTCAGCGCACAAATGGAACGAGAAGGCTTTCATCTCTTAGCTGTATCCGCTGAGCATGGAATTCGCGGAGGCCTGTTGCCTGGACCGCATAAGGATCCATTCGACCGAATGCTGATCGCGCAAGCCCACGCGGAAAATCTGCCAATCATCAGCAACGATACTGCGTTCGATGCTTATGGCGTCAGGCGGGTGTGGTAGCAGGTGCGAGCTGCCTGCGTGAGTCTTTGAGCCAGCGAGTGCAGAGCAGTAACGCAATCAGGATGAGAGCGAGGGTGAGGCCCATCCACAGTCCGGAGAGTCCGCGGCGCAGGGCGAAGCAGAGGAGCGCGCCTAACGGCAGGCCGATGATCCAGTAGCCGGCAAAATTCATGAGCATTGGATAGCGTGTTTCGCCGAGTCCGCGAAGGGCGCCGGTGGAGACGCTCTGAATGCCGTCGAAGATCTGGAAACCCGCAACGATGGCGAGGATGTGACCGGCGAGGGCGACGACGCTGGGATCGGTGGTCCAGATGTGGACGATGGGGCGCGGGAAAGTGATAAGGACGAGGGCCATGCAGGCCATGAATCCGGCACCGATGGCGATGGCGAGCGAGCCGGCGCGGCGAGCGCGGGCAGGATTGCCGGCTCCGATGGCGTGACCGACGGCGACGGCAGCGGCCGCGGAGATGCCAAGCGGAACCATATAGGTATAGGCGGCGCAACTCAGCACAATTTCGTGCGTGGCGAGCGGGATGGGTCCCAGGTGCGAGGCCATCACGGTGACCGCACCGAAAGCAGCGACTTCAAGAACAACTTGTGATGCTGCAGGCAGTCCGAGCTGCAGGAGCGCGCGGATGCGTTGCCAGTCTGGCGCGGGCCAGTGAGCGAAGAGGGCGTGGCCGCGTTTGGACTCGTGCGCCCAGGCGGCGTAGATGAGCACGGCCGCCATGTAGACGCGCGCGGCGCAGGTGGAGAGCGCGGAGCCGCGCACGCCCATGGCCGGGAAGCCGAAGTGTCCATAGATGAGGACCCAGTTTCCGACAAGGTTGATGAGGTTGGCGGTGATGAGGGCAAAGGCGACGGGGCGGACGCGGCCCACTCCCTGGAGGTAGCGGCGGAATCCGCCGTAGACGAGGAGGGGAAAGGTTCCCCAATTCAGAATGCTGACGTAGGAGCGGGTGAGGCCGGCGACGGTGGGATCGACGCCATGGCCAGTAAAGATGCGGCCACCAGCGACCATGTAGATCATGAGGAGCGGGGTGAAGGCGGCGGCAATGTAGATGGCCTGAGCTAGGGAGCGATGGCAGTCGTCAAAGCGGCGCGCGCCCCAGGATTGCGAGACGAGGGTGTCGAGGCCGAGCAGGAGGCCGATGCCGAAGAGGGACGGCGCATAGTAGATAGCGTTGCCGAGGCCGACGGCGCCGATGGCGTCGGGCCCGAGGCGGCCGACCATTATGAGGTCGACGATGGTCATGGTCATCCAGCCCAGTTCGGAGAGGACGACGGGGATGGCGAGAGTCAGCAGAGCTCGGAGTTCTTCGCCGAGACGCGGAGGATGGTCGTGTTGCTCGAATACCTGGATGTCAGGATCAGTTGCTGGTGCGGCAGGCCGATCGAATTCTGGGTCGGGGGACATGGGAATGCATCATTGTAGACGGGCGTTCGCGGGCGGGGAGCGCGTGATAGATTTGAGGTAGCGAGCGTTCCGCAACGGAGCGCGTGGTCCGCGATGCGGAGAGATGGCCGAGTGGCTGAAGGCGCACGCTTGGAAAGCGTGTATACCGCAAGGTATCCAGGGTTCGAATCCCTGTCTCTCCGCCAGCCTGTCAAGAAAAATCAATAAAAACAGGCAAATAGCGACGAATCAGAGGCTTACAGCCTTCTGAAATTTTCTCTATTTTCTCCACAATGCCCGCTTTTGCCCGGTGTCTACCCCTCTTTCGAGCTAAATCGAGCTAAATTTTGGTTCTGCCTGTAGCCGCGATTCTTTCGTTCCACATCCCAGGGTGATTTTGGCTCAGCGGGTGATTTCGCGTTAACGGTGGCATCAACGGACAGGCCCGGCTACACCTGAAGCGCCCCTGAGGAACTAATGAACAACGAGCCGGGGTGGCCTCGGCCACCCCGAGCCCGTCGATGGATAGCGATCAGAAGTTGAATTTCAGCTCTACCTCGGACACACGTCGGCCAGTTCGGAGTGGTGCATATCCGAAGACGCTGGCGTTGGAGTTCACAGCACTGCTGAGGGCCTGGCCGACGGGCTGCGCGGCTCCCACTCCGGCATTGGTGTAATTCAGCGTGATGGCGTTGGGATCCTCTGCACTCGTAAAGGTGGTGTTAGCGTGGTTGATGAAGTTGAAGGCTGAGTAGCGAACCAGAATGTTCCGGCCTTCGCCCAGCCCAAAGCTCTTCTGCGCAGCCAGGTCAGAGTCGGTGTAGGCCGGACCGTGAATGTAAGGCTCACGATAAGGACCATTCACTCCGAGCTGCGAGGGAAGCGAAAAGCAGTTGCCGTTGACGTAGTGATGCGGCCCGAGTGCGACCCCGGGATTGCAGGTGACCTGAGGCATTAGATAGACGTCCGGCGTTCCCAGAAGCTCCTGGCTGCTCACCGGAATCGTCGCCGGCGTACCGGTCGATGTCTGCACTGTGAGTTGACCGGTCATCGAGAAGTCCGGATTGTTCTGCGCGAAGAGATCCGCGCCGCTCTGGATGCCGGTAATCCCCGAAACCATCCAGCCATTCACGACTCCGCCCACGAACCGCTGGTGCACGATATTGCCCACCGTATAGGAGTAGGTTGCGTTGAAGATCTGCCTGCGGTCGAATGCCTCGGGCCCGTAATCATCACGGTAGTTGAAAGGTGTGGCCGGTGTACCGGTGCCGTTGGCGCCCAGCACGCCCAACGCCTTGGACCATGTGTAATTGAAACCGTAGAGAAACCTCCCCTGCTGCTTGTTCCAGATGGCCTGAAGGGCGTTGTAATTGGTATTGACATTGTGCTGGCCGACTTCCAGCTCGTCGTATTGCGGATAGGGACGATAATCGTCGACTTCCTGCTGGGTAAGACCGCTAACAGCCGTGCAGGACGTGTCGCCCGCCGGGCAGGCAATCGAGTAGGTCTGGCCGGTGATGGGATCCGGCTTGTACAGAGATCCCAGAGGTATCGCGTTGATGTTATCGAGCGTGACCGGCTGCGTCGAGCCATTGTTCAGCAAATGGCGCTCGACATTGCCGACATAAGCAATCTGGAACAACGAATGGAAGATGGTTTGTTGATCGATAGCCAGATCCCAGGTGTAGATCTGTGGCTGATGGTTGTCGTTGCGGAAGAACCCGAAGCCATCCTGCGTGGGAACAAAAGCATTGCCGGCGGTCGAAGAGGGACCCTGGGAGGAAACCGATGACAACTGGATCGGGCCGCTCAGGCTGACGGTATGCTCGCCGACTCCATAGCTGGCGGGTGTTTCCACGTCGTTCGACGAATCGTGCGCAGTGTAGATGCCGGCTCCTCCCCGCAGCTCGGTCCGCCCGTCATGGCGCATATCCCAGGCGAAGCCGATGCGCGGTTCCACGAATGCCCAGCGGGTGGCCAGGCCCGAAGCCGGAATGCTTTTGTCGAGGCTGTGCCACAGAAAGCCGGGAAGCAGAGGGTTTTGCCCGGATGTGTAGGTGGAGGGCTCCCACACCGGAATGCCGATGCCGTGCGTGTCGCTCCATGGAGTCAGGTGTTCCAGGCGGACGCCAAAGTCTACTGACAGGTACGGCGTGATCCGGTAGTGGTCTTGCCCGTAGCCCGCAATATCCCAGAAGTTCAGATTCGGAGACGGAGAGATATTGGTCTGCGAGTATCCGAAGACGCCGCCTTCCATGAAATCTGCGAGATAATTGCCGCCGTTGCCGCTCCCCGGCGCGCCAGTATCGTAAATCAGGCCCTGCACGGGGTCGGTGTAGGTTTGGCCAAAGTAATAAAGATTGATTGAGCCGTTGGTCGCAACGAAGGGTGTGACCTGATGGTTGTCGTCCATCTGCACATATACCCCGGCCCGGATTGTGTGCTTCCCGAGAACCCTGGTCAGGTTATCTTCAGCCGTCGGAATCCACTTTTTCGCGTAGATGCCGCCAAAAGTGGTGTCGGGATATAGGTTGACCGGAAGGCCGTTGTAGCCGTAGTCGGCAAACTGAGGAATCACCTTGGACCCGTTGTTGAACAAACCAGTGTTCGTCCACGCTCCATTGAGGGTCAGAGATGCATAGTCCTTGGCGATGTAGTCCTGATCGAACCAGTCGCCGGAGAGAGAGAACTCGTTGGTCAGCGTCGGGCTAAATACCGAGGTCCAGTTCAGCGTGCCGATTTCCGAATTCAGATCGGCCAGCATTCCGCCACCAGGAGTGTTGCTGCCTCCCATGTCGCCGCGCGGTGAGTAGTACTCAACCTGGGGCACTCCCTCCTTGCCGCGCTCCGTGCTGTACATCACGAAGATTTTATTCCTGTCGCTGATCGACCAGTCGATGCGCCCCTGGCCCTGCCAGTTGTCGTTGTCGACCAGATTGGTGACGGCATAGTTGTACCCTCCGACGTTGGTTACTGCCAGATTGGGAAGCGGCAGAGTGTTGATCAACTGCTGATTGATCGGATTGATATTCCCTCCCAGCTGGCCGTTTGTCAGCGGGGTGCCGTTCTTGCCGGTGACGGGCACCTGGCTGATGTTGGCATAGGTCGCGCTGTTCGCCAGCGGACCGAGGTACTGACTAATCTGCGTCTGGCTAAAATCGCCTGCGCGCATCCCCGCCGTCGGCACCAGCGCCGTCAAAATCGCGCTGCTGGCGCTTCCGTAGGCATATTCATTCCTTTGTGCGTAGTCTTCCGCCGCGGCAAAGAAAGTCAGGCGACCACTGTGATTGAAATCAGAATGCGGAATCCGGATCGGACCTCCCAGGCGGAAACCCGGATACACCTCTCGATCCGTCGGTTTGGGCTGGTCGTCGTATTTTGTCAGCCAGTCGGTCGAGTCCAGCTGATAAGTGCGGCCATAGGTATAGACCGCGCCATGAAACTCCGACGTGCCGGCCAGGCCGGCCGTATCGATGACGATGGGGCCGTGAGCCTGATCAGCGGTAATGCTTGCAGTATCGACCTTTACCTCGCTCACCTGGTCGTAGTTAATATTCTGAATCATGCTGCCGAAGGCACCCGGATCGGTCAGGTCGATGCCGTTGAAGAGCAGTTCCACGGCGTTGCTAATCGTTCCCTGGCTCGAATACGAAGAGTACGCGCCGGTGACCGTCACCTGCGACGGATCGTATGCGGAGTTCGTGACATTGTTGTTGCCTCCCGCGATCGCAAAACCGGGGAGCGTCTTGAGCAGTTCAGTGACATCCCGTCCCTCGACAGAGAGATGGTTGATGTCCTGGGCGGAAATCAGTGTGCTCGATTCTCCGCTGTCCAGCGGGATGGATTCCGTGGAGGTATGAACCTCGACCGTCTGCGAAGCGGCTCCGGCCATCAATTTCAGTTCGTGAAGATTGCCCTGATTTCCCGGATCGAGATGGATGCCGGTATCCTTCAGGGTCTGAAAGCCTGATGCGTCAATATCCACTTCATAGTTGCCGACCGGAACGACGGCGAAAGTAAAGTCGCCGGCGCCGTTACTCACTGTTCTGCTGATGTCTCCCCGGTCGACGTTCCGGAGAGTGATTTTGGCGTTGGGGATGACCGCTCCCGATGCATCGACAACGGTACCGCTAAGGCTCGCTGTTGCGCTGGCCTGAGCGCGGAGCATTTGGGGTCCGGCAAAGAAATAGGTAAGGAATGCTGCGGACGCGAGAATATCGCGAACCCGCTTTTGCCACACTGACATGGATACTGTCTCCTGAACGGCCTCGGGCGCATCGTGTCGTGGGCAAACGGTTTGCTCCTTTGGAATTTTCTTGCACTACGGAGGTGGATTTCAACACACGCCTGATATCACTGTCAATTCAGCAAATCGCTTTATCTCCTTTACTAAATCGAATTGGCAGGGAAACTCAATATTGTCATAAAGTTACTGAGCGGCCATTACACGATGCGTAAACACAGATCGGAGTCTGCTCTTGATCCAATTCAGGTCCTTCGCTCCGTGATCGTCTTCGAAGAGGCCTTGAGGGGATGGAACAATGTGGCTTCGACCAAGCCGGCTTCTCGTCACTGTCAACTCCCGGCGAGACACTAACTCACCAGCATCGAGGTAAACCTCAATCCGATAAATGGGCTGCCAGCCGAAACAGAGACCTCTCCGCAGCACTGCGCGTGCTCCATGCACGAGGAGTCGTCGCAGGTAGCAGTTTCCACGTTTACTGATGCCCAGCAGTTTTTGCTTGCCGCCAGTCGAGTACTGCCCCGGCACCAGTCCCAGCCAGGCGGAGAGCGAACGGCCCTTCGTGAACTCTGCTCCGCTGCCGATCGCTGCCACAACGGCAGTCGCTGTCACCGTTCCGATACCGGGAATCGCCATCAGGCGGCGACAGTCTTCGCGCTCGCTCGCCGCCCTCGCGATCACCGTGTCGGCTTCATCGATCCGGCTCTGCAACTGCCGCAGTTCACCCTGCAGTTGTGCCAGCAGCATGCGCAGATGCCCGGACAAGCCGTTCTCCGGATCTCCCAGGACGCCGCGCAACGAAGCTTCGGCATGTCGGCGACCCTTCCGAAACGTGATACCGCGCCCCAGCAACAGTCCGCGAATCTGGTTGATCACCGACGTTTGTGCCCCACCCAGCGATCCCGCACCCGATGCAGGGACTGCATATTCAGCTGATGGTCGCTTTTGATCGGCACGAAGCGCATCTTCGCTCGTCCCACTGCTTCAGCGATCGCTTCGGCATCGATGTAGTCGTTCTTGTTCGTTTTCACGTAAGGCTTCACCTACTGTGCCGGCATCAGCCGCACTTCGTGACCTTGCTCACGCAGCCTGGTCCCCAGGAAGTGAGCACCTCCGCAGGCTTCCATCCCGATCAGCCTCACCTGCAGACTAGCGGTGTAGCGCAGCAACTGAGTCGCGAAAACTTCCTCCGGACCACCACCTCGCCCGCCATGCTCAGACCAACAAGGTGAAAGACCGTCTTCCCCAGATCGATGCCGGTCGTGTCGATCAAAAGCGACCATCAGCTGAATATGCAGTCCCTGCATCGGGTGCGGGATCGCTGGGTGGGGCACAAACGTCGGTGATCAA